>DehalE1_100015_pt1 | contig 62241 bp, 55 predicted proteins | sample DehspE1_FD_43922 | JGI IMG/M metagenome (IMG submission 43922) | reverse complement strand
AAAAATACGTTAGTATTTTTTGCGCGGTCGGGGGACATAGGTCCCCCTAGCGGAGTTGCGGAGCAACTTTTTTGATACAAATTATTTAAATTTGTATTTATATATAAAAAAATGTACTTAATTTTGTATTGACGATTGTATGACATCCATTTATAATTATTAGTAAATGTATTTATTATCGAGTGGAGTTTGTATTATTTAATATAAGGAGGTATTACCATGCTAGAAAACAGTATAGAAAAACTGATTGATTTGGATATTGAAAGCATCTACTTAGGTAATTTGTCTACTGTAGAGACTGACATTTATCTACCGTCAAAAGGAAAAAATGGAACAGCTTTTAACTGGCAATCTTCTCATGAATATTTACTATCGAAAGAAGGTAAGGTATCGCGGCCGCATTTTGGTGCCGGTAATAGGCAAGTTACATTAACATTAACTGCAAGAAATCAGGAATTAACAAAAACAAGGACATATATAGCAAATATACTTGAAAAAGAATATCCTTTTACAGTTGAATTTGTTTATCCAATTACTGTCTATACAGCGGTTGGTAAATTGCCTGATTTACCTTCTATTGTTGTTGCTTCAAACAATATTAATGAAGACGTAGTTATTTCTGTTGAATGGGAAAATGTTAAACCATCCATGGTTGAAAAGGAAGAAGAATTTGTTGTTAAAGGATTAGTAAAGGATGATGTTACGGCTATGGCCAAAGTAGTTGTTACTAATAACGAAAATGTAATGACTCCAAAACTAATTATGAAAAAACCAGTGCAAGCTTGTAATATAAAAGATGTTATTTTGCTGCCTCAAAGTGATTTTTACTATCAACAGCAAAGAGTGCTGGAATGTTTACTAAATGTTGATGATGAAAGTATGTTATATAATTTTAGAAGTGCAGCAGGTTTAAGTACAAAAGATGCAAGTCCAATGACAGGATGGGATGCACCTGAATGCAAGTTAAAAGGTCATACAGCAGGTCATTATTTATCTGCTCTTTCTTTGTGCTATGGTGCTACTGAAAATGAAAAAATTAAAGCTAAACTTGATTATATGGTCGATGAGCTTTATATATGTCAACAAGAAATGGCTAAGTGTCCAGATAAGTTTGCTTTTGGATTTTTAAGCGGATATGGAGAAGAACAATTTAACCTCTTAGAGGAGTATACCACTTATCCTACAATTTGGGGACCTTACTACACGCTTCATAAGATTATGGCAGGACTAAGAGACTGCTATATTCAAGGGGAAAACTCTAAAGCGCTTGGGATTTTAAAAGATATAGGTTTGTGGGTTTATAACAGGTTAAGTAAGCTTACAAAAGCCCAAAGAGATAAAATGTGGTCGATGTATATTGCAGGTGAATTTGGAGGAATCAATGAAGTTTTAGCTGATTTGTATATGATTACAAATGATGAACGATATATAACAGCAAGTAAGTATTTTGACAATGTTAAGCTTTACTTGCCAATGAAAATGAAGATTGATGCACTTGGAAATCTTCATGCAAATCAACATATTCCACAAATTATCGGCTGTTTGAGACAGTTTGATGCAACAGGAGAAAAAGAAAGATTTGAAATTGCAGATACGTTTTGGAGCTTTGTAACTAATAATCACATATATTCTATTGGTGGTACAGGCGAAACCGAAATGTTTAAGCCTGCAAAGCAGATAGCAAGATTTATATCAGAAAAAACAGCTGAAAGCTGTGCTAGTTACAATATGCTTAAACTTACAGGAATGCTTTATGAGTATTATCCTGAAACGAAATATATGGAATACTACGAGACTACGGTTACAAATCATATTCTATCTAGTGGAGATATTTCTGCTCCTACAGGTGGTAGTACATATTTTATGGGTGTAAATCCGGGTGCTCAAAAGAAATTTAATTTTTCAGAGAATACTTGCTGTCATGGGACTGGCTTAGAAAACCACTTTAAATACGGAGAATATATATACTCAAACTCTAAAGATTCATTGTATGTTAATTTATTTATACCAAGCAGGCTTCAATCAAGTGAGGCAGATATTGAACTGTCAACAGAAATTAATTCAACTAATTTTAATATAACCGTTAAAGTTAATAGTATTAACAGTAAAATTCTAAAAATCAGAAAGCCCTTATGGGCAAAATATATAGACGTAAAAATAAATGGCAAACACATAGAAGCAATTGTAAACAATGGATATTTTTCTTTTGAATTACAAAATGGAGTGATTGAGTTACAGTGTACCTGTAATGGATACTTATCAAAGTGTGTAGACGATGAAAAAACCGTCAGTGTTTGCTGGGGTCCTTATGTTTTAGCCGCAATATCAGAACAATCAGAATTTATTTTGTTTGATATAAATGATGAGACAGTAGGTCAAAAACTAATACATGATGGAAATTTGAATTTTGTAATGGAAGATTGTAGATTTAAGCCAATAAATAGAATTGATAAAGAGAAATATCATGTTTATGTAAAAATAAAATAATTATTATGGAGGTTCAACATGAATATTAACAATTATAAGTTTTGGTTTGTAGTAGGAAGTCAGACATTATATGGACAAGAAGTACTTGATACTGTTGATTCACGCGGCAAGGAAATGGCACAAAAAATGTCTCAATCTTGCAATTTGCCATGGGCACTGGAATATAAAGGAACTGTAAAATCTAATGATGAAATATTTGAAATTGTAAAACAAGCAAATACATCACCAGAATGTGCTGGTATTGTAACATGGATGCATACATTTAGTCCTAGCAAAATGTGGATAAATGGACTGGTAAATTTGCAAAAGCCTTATTGCCATTTTGCCACACAATATAATCGTCAAATACCAAATACAGAAATAAATATGGACTTTATGAACCTTAATCAATCAGCTCATGGAGATAGAGAGCATGGTTTCATTGCAGCCAGACTAAGAAGTAAAAGAAAGGTTATTGCTGGTTACTGGGAAGATGAAGATGTCCAGCTTCGTTTGGGCAACTGGATGAGAAGTGCTGTAGGTGCCTGCTTTAGTAAACAGGTTAAAGTTATGAGATTTGGTGATAATATGCGTCAGGTTGCAGTTACTGAGGGGGACAAAGTAGAGGCACAGATTAAGTTTGGCTGGCAGGTTAATACATGGCCTGTAGGAGAACTTGTAGAATATATAAATAATGTAACTCAACAACAAGTAGATGAATTATTGAAAGAGTACAAAGAAAAGTATGTATTAAACACCGATAATATTGAAGCAGTAAAATATCAGGCAAAATGTGAAATTGCAATTAAACAGTTGCTAGAAAGGGAAAATTGCACAGCTTTTAGTAATACATTTGAAGATTTATATGGAATGGATCAACTACCAGGCCTAGCTACTCAAAGACTGCTGAGCGAAGGGTATGGCTATGGAGGAGAAGGTGACTGGAAGATAAGTGCTTTAACTGCTGTTATGAAAGCAATGGCAAAGGACCTTAAGGGTGGTACAGGCTTCATGGAGGACTATACTTATGATTTAACTAAGGGGAATGAATTGTCTTTAGGATCTCATATGCTTGAAGTTTGCCCTTCATTTGCAGCAGACAAACCAAAGATTGAAGTTCATCCATTAGGCATAGGTGGCAAAAACCCTCCCGCAAGATTAGTATTTGAAGGCAAGATGGGTAATGCAATTGTTGTAACATTAGTTGATATGGGTGGACGATTCCGACTTATATGTCATGATATCGAATGTGTTAAGCCAATTTATGAAATGCCAAATCTTCCTGTTGCAAGACTTATGTGGAAAGCTACTCCTGATTTACTTACAGGGGCAGAAGCATGGATTATAGCAGGCGGAGCACATCATACAGTGCTAAGTTATGATTTAAATGCGGAACATATGGCAGATCTTGCTGAAATTTTGGGAATTGAGTTTGTTCATATTTCCAAGGACACTACTATTTCAAGTCTTAACAACCAGCTCTTCATAAATGATTTGGCATGGAAGCTGCAAAGATAGGTGTCAGTATGTATACGCAGTTAAAAAACAGAGTATATGAAGCAAATATGCTATTGCCTAAATACAATCTTGTAAAGTTTACATGGGGCAATGTTTCGGAAATAGATAGAGAAAATTCGATAATTGGAATAAAGCCAAGTGGTATTGAATATGAAGATTTAACTCCAAATGACATAGTAATAGTTGATTTAGAAACAGGAAAGGTGGTAGAAGGCAATTTAAAACCTTCTTCTGATACAAAGACTCATCTTGAAATATATAGAAATTTTGATAATGTGGGTGGTATTGTTCACACACATAGCCAATGGGCAACCATTTTTTCTCAAATAGGTGAAGAAATACCTGCCCTTGGAACTACACATGCCGATTATTTTTATGGAAATATACCTGTAACAAGATTAATGACAAATTTTGAAATAGATTCAAATTATGAAGAAAATACAGGAAAAGTTATAGTTGAGACGTTTAAAGAGCTATCTTATAATGATATTCCTTCTGTCCTTGTACATAGTCACGGACCATTTTCGTGGGGAAAAGATGCTAATAACGCGGTTCATAATGCGGTTGTTCTTGAAGAAGTTGCATTTATGGCATGGCATAGTCTTATAAATAAAAGTAATCTTGAAAACATGCAGCAAGAGCTTCTAGATAAGCACTACTTGAGAAAACATGGCAAAAATTCTTATTATGGACAAAAATAAATGGGGGGACTATGCTTAATAAAAATCTAAAGGAAATTATTTCATCAGGAAATATAAGCTTAGGAATTGAATTTGGGTCTACACGAATTAAGGCAGTTCTTACTGCTGTTGGAGCAAAGGTTATTGCAGAATCAAGCTACAACTGGGAAAACAAATTAATAGATGGCATATTCACATATGACCTAGAAGAAGTATGGATTGGGCTTAGAAGATGCTATGAAGATATAGCAAAATATGTAAAACAGGAATATGGTATTGAAATTAAGAATATTTCTTCAATTGGATTTTCTGCTATGATGCATGGATATCTTGTATTTGATAAACAGGGTGATTTGCTTGTTCCATTTAGAACATGGCGTAATACTATAACTGAGCAGTCTGCTCAGTTATTAAGCCAATGCTTTAAATTTAATATTCCGCAAAGGTGGAGTATAGCTCATTTATACCAGAGTATTTTAAACAAGGAAAATCATATTGCTAATATCGATTTTCTTACCACATTAGCAGGATATGTTCATTGGAAGGTTACTGGTGAAAAGGTTATAGGCATAGGTGATGCTTCAGGTATATTTCCTATAGATGAAACTACACTTGATTATAATGATAAAATGGTAGAACAATTTAATGAATTAGCTGAAGATGAGGGGTTCAATGTTTCACTTAAAAACATATTGCCAAAAGTGTTATTAGCAGGCCAATCAGGTGGCAGGTTAACAAAAGAAGGCGCATTGCTCATTGACCCTACAGGAATGCTTCAGGAAGGAATCCTGGTATGTCCCCCAGAAGGTGATGCAGGCACCGGTATGGTTGCAACAAACAGTATAACACCTAAAACCGGAAATATTTCTGCTGGCACTTCAATTTTTGCTATGATAGTCTTAGAAAAAAAACTGACTAAATATTACAGTGAAATAGATATGGTAACCACACCTGTTGGCCACCCGGTAGCTATGGTGCACTGCAACACTTGTACATCAGATATAGATGCTTGGGTAAAGATATTTTACGAATTTGCTAAACAAGCAGACAATAGCTTTAATGTATCAGATGTTTATAAACTTTTGTATCAGTCAGCATTAAATGGAAAGTTTGATTGTGGTGGACTTACATCAGTCAATTATTTTTCTGGTGAACCTGTAGTTAAAATTAATGATGGTATTCCATTGTTTATTAGGAAACCAGATGATGAATTTAATTTGTCTAACTTTATGAGAACACATATTTATTCTAGCTTTGCAACTGTTAAAATCGGATTGGATCTGTTATTCAATGATCAAGAAATTAAAATTAATAAGCTTTTAGGTCATGGGGGATTGTTTAAAATAGAAAAAATTGCGCAGCAAATGCTGGCAAGTTCACTTAATACTCCAGTAGAAGTTACTAACTCAGCAAGTGAAGGCGGAGCTTGGGGTATAGCAATTTTAGCAGAATATTTGTCACACAAAGAACAAAATCAATCTCTTGAAGAATATTTAAATAAGGAAATCTTTGCAGACACAAATTCAATAGTATGTTATCCAAATCAAGAGGAAACAGAAGGTTTTAATATATTTTTAGAAAGATATAAAAAAACATTGCAAGTAGAAAATTTTGCAGTTAAATTAATATAACAAGTTTATGTTTGTTTAAAAGGAGAAAACCATGTTAGAAAAACTCATTAGTTATATGAGAGAACAAAATTTAGATGGATTCTTTATCTCAAAGCCAGAGAATGTACGTTATATTAGCAAATATACAAGTGACGATGCATATTTGTTTATAACTGAAAATAAATATTATTTTATTACTGATCCAAGATATACAGAGCAAGCACAACTTGAATGCCCAGATTATCAAATAATTAATTGGAGAGAAAAAGGAAATACTATTGCTGGAACAGTCAAATCTATAGTAGAAAGCTTAAATTTAAGTAATTTTGCATTTGAAGGTGATACTGTAACCTATAATATGTATAGTGAGCTTTCTACATCGAGCTCGAAGCCAATTTCAGTTATAGGTGCAATCGAAAAAATAAGGGCTGTTAAAACTCCTGAAGAATTACGCAATTTAAGAGCCGCATGCCAAATTGCTGATAGAGCGTTTGAACGAATAATTAAGGATATTAAGGTTGGAATAACAGAAAAAGAATTGGCTTCCAGACTGTCACATTATATGGTTATGGAAGGTGCAGATACAAAACCTTATGGAAATATTTTAATTTCTGGAAAAAGAACTTCTTTGCTTCATGGAATTCCGTCAAATAAAGTAATAGAATATGGAGACTTTGTTCTGATGGATTATGGGTGCGGTTTTAACGGTTATCTTTCAGATATGACAAGAACAGTCCTGGTAGGAAAGGCCACTTCTGAACAAAGAGAGGTTTATGCATTAGAAAAGAAAATGTTAGAGGATGCTACTAAGACAATGAAGCCAGGAGCTTTGGCAACAGATGTATATAATGCTTCAATTCAAGCCATTAAAGATACAAAATATTTTCCATACCACTATAGCGGAATAGGTCACGGCATAGGATTGTTTGTACACGAAATTCCATTTATGAGTCCAAGATCAAGCGATGTATTAAATGAAAACAACGTTATTACTATTGAGCCCGGTATTTATATTCCTAATTGGGGTGGAGTCAGAATAGAAGATCAAATTTTAATAACTAAAGATGGCAATGAAAGTTTGACAAGCTCAACAAGAGAACTGATAGAACTATAATAACTAGCAGAAACTTAAAAAGAACCCTTATAATGGGTTCTTTTATGATGCGTTAAGATAGCCGATGTAATATTTATAAGCTTGCAGTTGTAAGGTAAGGTTCACAGATATATATTTAGAAAGTGGGATAATAACGTGAAATATGTCTTGAATAAGCAACTATGATAAACTAAATTAATTATTTCTTTTTTTTGAACATAGGCTCTTTTTATATTCCAAAGGAGTCATGCCTGTTTTATTTCTGAATTTTTCAATATAGTAGCTGGTACTGCCAAAACCGCAGTCATAAGCGATTCGACTGATTGCTAAATCAGAAAAAACCAAAGAATCTATACTTTTTTCTATTCTATAATCTATCACATATTCAAATATGGTACATCCCATATGACGTTTGAATAACCGACAGCATTCACTGCTGCAAAGATGAACCTCATCAGAAAAATCTTTTAGTTTAAGTTTATCTTTATATCGGTTATGAATCAACAAAAGCAATGCTTTTATGCGGGTTTCATCCATTTCAGATATAGACCTGTCAATAGGGAGCTTTTGATTCTGAATCATTATTATTTCTTTCCATACGGTAAGCAAACTTATTAGGATATCTAATTCATGACCATACTCGCCTTCTGTATATAGGCTATTCATTTTTGAAAATTGCAACAGAATTTGGTTTTCTGAAGCTATTTCAGGTGAAAAAATACAGTGAGTAAATGTTGAATTTTGAACAAATGGTCTTATTAGCCTTTGTTCAATAACATTTCCTGGTGAGCCATATAACAGCGTTGGGTGCATGTTAATACATACATATTTGCTATCCGGAATTTTATATGGCTTAATCATATGAAGGACATCCTTGTTTATAAAAAAACCTTGTCCGGGCTTTAGTATAATTTCTTCATTATTGGCGTAAAGCATAATACTGCCCGAAACAACATAGCAAAATTGCAGTTCATTATGCCAATGCCAGTTTACAAATCCCAAAACATTTTTATTAAGCTGTGTTTCATAAATAGCAAAAGGAAAATCTAGACTGCCATGTTGAGTTGTTTCCTTCATTTTTTGATCAATGTGAATATCATATACTTGCAAATTATCACCTCATAAAATCAAAATCAAAATAGCGATATTTTATAGTCATATTATTGTATACTACAAAGTATTTTGTCAATATAATTATATTGCAGATTATAAATAAAGAAGGAGATACTTAAGTGAGCATAAAACTATCAATAAATGAAGAGCGTTTTCTAAGCCGTCTTAAGGAGCTTGGCCAAACCGGTCGTGAGGCAGACAAGCTGACAAGGTTAGCAGTCTCTGATGCGGATAAAGCAGGACGTGATGCAGTGGTGGCTTGGATGAAAGAAGCTGGTTTAGAAGTTAAAATTGATCGCATAGGAAACATCTTTGGTATTTGGAGCAACCATGAAAACGAAGGGCGAGCTCCTGTCATGACTGGGTCGCATATTGACACTGTTATAAATGCAGGCATTTACGATGGTTGTTATGGTGTTATTGCCGGAATTGAAGTGATTAATACTTTACGTAGTAATGGGGTTGTTCCCTCCAGACCAATTGCAGTAGGAGCCTTCACAAATGAAGAAGGTGTGCGCTATGCACCTGACATGATGGGTTCCTTGGTATATGCAGGAGATCTATCAGCAGATGAAGCACTTGCATCTGTTGGAACTGATGGTACAGTGCTTGGTGAAGAGTTAAAGAGGATTGGATATTATGGTCCGGAAGAACCTGGATTTTTAAAACCTCATTCATTTATAGAACTTCACATAGAGCAAGGACCAATACTTGACAGTATGAAAATGCCTATTGGAGCAGTTGAAAATCTTCAAGGAATTTCCTGGCAGTGCATTACAATCGAAGGAGTTGCAAATCACGCTGGAACAACGCCTATGGCTATGCGTAAAGATGCAGGGCATGCAGCAGCCAAGGTTATAAGTTTTGTATGCGACAGGGCAAGCAGCTCAAATTCTGTTGCAACAGTTGGATGCATTGAATTTGAACCAAATGCTATTAATGTTATACCTTCTAAAGCAACATTTACAGTAGATTTGCGCAATCCAAATGAGGAAATATTAAAGAAAGAAGAAGCTGCACTTGCAGACTATCTGAAGGAGCTTGAAATCAGCAAAAATGTTAATATTTCTACAGAAAGACTAGTACGTTTTGAGCCTGTTATTTTCGATGAAAATATAGTAAAGCTGGTTGAAGATGCAGCAAGACAGCACAATCTGCAGTGCAGACGAATGACTTCCGGAGCTGGTCAGGATGCCCAGATGATGGCACGCATATGCCCTACTGCTATGATTTTTGTTCCAAGTGTGAACGGTATCAGTCATAATCCTAAGGAGTTCACACAAGGACATGATTTAGTAGCAGGAGCAAATGTATTGATGGATGTAATTGTGAAGCTGGCGGAATTCAAATAAATTAAAGAGACAGTCATAGGTTTTAATCTGCATGTATAGTAATTTATAAAAAACGATAAAATCTATATGAAACTATGATTCAGATATTACAAAAGTTGATTTGTGAAATGGAATTAAGTAAAATAATAAAGGAGGACTGTTGTGAATAATTTAGAATTAATAAATCAATTGGTTGAATGGAGACACTATTTACACCAAAATCCAGAATCAGCTTTTCAAGAGGAAAATACAGCAAAGTTTGTTGCAGAAAAATTAATAGAAATGGGTTATGAAGTTGAAACAGGAATCGGAAAGACAGGTGTTGTTGCAAGCTTAAAAGTTGGAGATGGTACAGGCGTTATAGGACTTAGAGCTGATATGGATGCAATCAACATGACAGAAAAAAGCGAAATACCATATGCCTCCAAGAACTGTGGTAAAATGCACGCATGCGGTCATGATGGACATACTGCTACATTGCTGGGAGCAGCAAAATTGCTTTCAGAAAGAAAAAATTTCAACGGAACAGTAAGATTGATATTCCAACCTGCTGAAGAACCTGGAAAAGGTGCACAAGCAATGATTGATGATGGTTTTTTTGAAAAATTCCCGGTAGATGAAATATACGGCCTTCACAATATGCCATTTCTTCCCGAAGGCACAATTCACACGCGTCCGCTGGGAATACTGGCAAGCGAAGATAATTTTGTTATTAAAATAAAAGGTAAGGGCTCCCATGCTTCGAGTCCTCATGTGGGAATAGACCCGCTTGTAACAGCTGCTCAGATAATAGTATCGTTGCAGACCATAGTATCTCGTAATGTTAATCCTTTAAATCAGGCAGTTATATCATGTACTGAGCTTCATACTGATGGCGTTCATAATGCCATACCTTCAAATGTTGAGATTTTAGGAGATACAAGAAGCTTTTCAAACGAAGTTCAAGAACTGATTGAAACAAGAATGAGAAGCATCAGCGAAGGGATTTGTCAGATGAATGGTGCAGAATGTGAATTTGAGTATACTCATGAGTTTGCACCTACAATTAATTGGAAAAAATGCGTGGATGTGGTTGCAAAAGTTGCTATAAATGTTGTAGGAGAAGATAATGTCAATATAAATTGCGAGCCTTGGATGGCATCAGAAGACTTTGGCAATTTCTTAAAATATGTACCTGGATGTTTCTTATTCCTCGGAAGTGGAAAAAGCACAGAAGTTTCTAAAAATATTCCGCTTCACAATTCCCAGTACGATTATAACGATGATGTATTATTGACTGGAGCGGAATTTTTTGCAGAGCTAATAAGGATACGTCTGCCACAACAGCAATTAGACGAAATCTAAAGCTTTTATTCGGAGGCAAGAAGATGGAAAAAATAAATGAAGTACATGGAATAAGTGTTGTTATCATCAATAGAACAGCAACAGAAAGACCAGTCTTTTTAAGTGAAGAAGAAGTAAGTGCTGCAAGAAAATTTCATTCTACTATCAGGTAAAATCAGAGCCTTTTTGAATAGATTTGTTTAATTAAAAATTATAATTATTTAACTTGTAAATATGTATGCTTTCAGTTAGACTTGATAAGTGAATATAATTAGAACGGATATAGCATATGAGTAAAAATTTGGATTTAAAAGAAGGTAAAATACGCAGTACATTAGTTAAACTTGCTTTGCCAATCATGGGCACATCATTTATACATATGGCATACAATTTAACTGATATTATGTGGCTTGGGAGATTGAGCACAGGAGCAGTTGCTGCAGCAGGAACAGCCGGCTTTTTCTTATGGTTTGGATCATCCTTAGTAATGATTACACAGGTGGGAGTAGGCGTTAATGTAGCTCAATATATTGGACGCAATGATTCTGAAAGTGCTAAAAAATATATTGCCAATGGATTTCAGTTGGATATATTCATAGCTTTATTGTATTCTTTGTTTCTATTTTCATTTAGGCATAATATTATAGGTTTTTTCAATTTACAAGATTCTGACGTAATTCAAATGGCAATAGAATATTTGACTATAATATCCATGGGAATAATTTTTCATTTTCTAAATCCGATTTTTTCAGCTGCACTTAACAGCACCGGAAACAGCATTACTCCATTTAAAATAAATACTATAGGCCTAGTTGCCAACATTATACTTGACCCGCTGTTAATATTTGGTGTTGGACCCTTACCTCAATTGGGCATAAAGGGAGCAGCTTTAGCAACTATAATGTCCCAATTTGTTGTTACAATATTATTTGTAATTTTGGGTAAAGCTTTTAATAATATTTATTCTCACGTATCATTACTTTCAAAACCAGATATGCAAATTGTAAAAAGTATTATGAAGCTTGGTTTTCCTCCATTTTTGCAAACAGGATTACATGCTGTAATTAACATGATTCTTACCAAAATAATTGCGCAATTTGGTCCTGTGGCTGTAGCTGTACAAAGTATAGGTTCTCAAATAGAATCTATTTCCTGGATGACATCCGAAGGATTCTCATCATCAATATCAGCATTTGTTGGACAAAACTACGGTGCTAAAAAGCTTGAACGAATTAAAGAAGGCTATAAGCAGGGTATACAAATTTTAGGCAGTATCGGTATTTTTACATCTTTGCTGCTGATATTTGCTGCTAAATTCTTGTTTGCAATATTTGTACCTAATGATCCCATTGCCATAAATGAAGGTGTTATATATTTAAGAATTTTAGGATTGTCGCAATTTTTCATGTGTGTTGAAATTGGAACGATAGGAGCTTTTAATGGTCTGGGTAAAACATTACAGCCAACCGTTAACGGTGTAGTGTTAAATGTATTAAGAATTCCATTTGCACTTATACTGAGTTCTACGGTACTAGGATTATCCGGTGTCTGGTGGAGCATCAGTATTTCCTCAATACTAAAAGGAATAATATTATTTATTTGGTTTAGATTTGTACTTGCAAAATTAAAAGTTTGATTTTTATAAACACAAAATACTCTTTTTTTAACATTCAATAAGGAGAAAAAAGAATTTTTTTGACTTGACAAATATTTTTTAGAGACATATTATGTAATAAAATATAAACCGTTGAATGAGAGTAGTAAACATATTAAATTAATTCCAGAGAGCTATTGCAGGTGGGAATATAGCATTAAATTTATGTTGAATGGACTCATGAGGGCAACCCGAAAGTGTGCGAGTAGGCGTTGACGGAAATCCTAACCGTTATGATGGAAGCATATGATGGTATGTGAAACTTGCTATTTGGGTGGCAAAACAGATAATAGACTTCTGTCCCTTTGGGATAGAAGTTTTTTTGTTTTATTAAAATAATTTATGAATGATATGTCATTCTAAAAAATTGTAGGAGGATTTGAATATGAAAAGAATTTTAACAGGTGACAGAACAACCGGAAAGTTACACTTGGGACATTATGTAGGAAGTCTTCAAAACAGAGTGAAATTACAAGATGAATATGATACCTTCATTATTTTAGCAGATATACAGGCGTTAACAACGCATTTTGAACAACCGGAGTTAATTAACAAAGGTATCTACGATGTAGCAATCGACAATTTATCAGTGGGATTAGACCCAAATAAGGTAACAATTTTCTTGCAATCTAAAATTAGTGCAATTGCAGAATTAACAGTGTTCTATTCAATGCTTGTTTCTGTAAATTCGTTGCGTCATAATCCGACTATAAAGACTGAGGCTAGGCAATATGGGTACGATGACTTAAGCTATGGTTTTTTAGGATATCCTGTCAGTCAAACAGCAGACATTACTTTCTGCAATGCTGATCTGGTTCCAGTTGGGGAAGACCAGATTCCTCACATAGAACTAGGAAGAAAAATCGTGAGAAGGTTTAATGATTTATATGGTAATGGCAGAGTTATAATCAAAGAACCACAAGCTTTAATCAGTGATACGCCTCGACTCATCGGTCTGGATGGAAATTCTAAGATGGGTAAAAGCCTTGGTAATGCAATATATTTATCAGATTCTGTTGAAGATGTAAATAAAAAGATAAAATCAGCAGTTACCGATAAAAATAGGATAAGCGTAAAAGATAAGGGTAATCCAGATATATGTACAATAAGTAAATATCATAAGGCATTCAATCATGAAGAATATGATAATATTTGTGAAATGTGTAAAAACGCCAGTATTGGTTGTGTTGCTTGTAAAAATGATTTATCAAAAAAGATAAATCTACTCCTTGAACCATTTAGAGAAAGAAGAGCTTATTATGAAGAAAATACTAAAGAAGTCCGGGATATTATACTTACTGGCAGCCAGAAAGCAAACATGATTGGAAATGAAACTGTTGAAATGGTTAAAAAGGCTATGAGTATCCATATATAACAGTATGACTTTCTCCCTACTTTAATTATAACAGACTTTTGAAGGAAGATAAAGACTATTCATTTTTTTGTCCTTCTGCTAAAATGGTTTAAAAGGATATGGGAGGAATATATTATGAATACTACTAATGCAAAAGAATGCTATAACGCTTTATTAGCACAGAAGCTTATTGAGGAGTTTAAAAAAAGAAATATGGAAGGACTTTATTGCGCGTCTAAAGAAGAAGCTCTTAAAAAAGTTTTTGAGATGATTCCTAAGGACAGTCTAGTTTCCTGCGGAAGTTCTGTTACACTTGATGAAATTGGTTTGCGGGCTGCATTAAAAAACGAAGGATACAATTTTTTAGATCCTAAAGACGCACAAGCACAAGGTGCTAGTGCTATGGAGAAAATTGCCCACCAAGCATAAAGTGCTGACTACTTTTTAATGAGTTCTAATGCCATATCAGCTACTGGTGAAATGGTAAATGCAGACGGCATTGGCAACAGGGTAGCCCCACTTATTTTTGGACCGAAAAATGTCATAGTAATAGCAGGAATCAATAAGGTGGAGCCTAATTTAGAGGCAGCTATACTTCGAGTCAAAAACTATGCTGCACAAATGATATGTTTGGCATTTAAGAAGGACTACTCAAATTTTGATGATCTTTCTAAAGTAGCGGAAGGTAGCTGTAATCAGCTTGTAATTACAAGTGGATCAGTGTTTAAAGGACGAATTAAAGTAATAATAGTTGGAGAAAGTTTAGGGTATTAGACTTACGATACTGAAAAATTAGGGTTTCGTTTTTTGATGGGAAGTAGGAGAAAGAACTTGAATAGCATGTTTTGGCGTCGGAGAGCTGTTTAAAATATATTTTGGGGATTTATTAAATATAAAGAAAGAAACAAATGAGCGCTAATAAGTAAGCAATATGTATTTAACCAATTGAAAAGGGGCACTGACTGCAATATGTTGGTGTCTTTTTTAGTTTTTGTTTTCAAATTATAATAGATTATTGTTTTTTTCTTTAATTTTAAGTATGATATAATCGAAGAAAAATCGAAATTTATATAGGAGAGAAGACATGAATACACTTGAATTTGCGCAGCTAGAAGATTTGGAAATATGCAATCAAATTATTAATGCAGGAAGAGATTTTCAGAAAGAGCAAGGCTTTGTTCAGTGGACAGATGATTATCCTAATAAGGATATAATCTACAATGATATAAAAAATAAAAAGGGATATGTCGTAAAAGTTGACGGCGTAATTGCTGGGTATATGTGCATAGACTTTGATGGCGAACCAGCGTATGAGGATATTAAAGGAAAGTGGAGAACAGAAGAACCGTATGCAGTTGTTCATCGAATGGCATTTAATAAGAATTTTAGAGGAATGGGGCTGGCGGGAATAACGTTTAAGCTGATAGAAGAGATGTGCATTCAAAATAGTATTAGAAATATTAGAATAGATACAGATTTCCCTAATGAGCGTATGCAGCATATTTTGAAAAAGAATGGTTATGAAAATTGCGGAGTCATTATTTTTCAGGGGAGTGGAAAGTTAGCATTTGATAAATCATTCTAACAAACTTCAGTTTGTCGGACTTTTATTCGCCTCGAAATGATTAAATAAATTTAAACAATTGAATTTTTTAAAAATTAGAACGTATATTATATACAAAATTCTCAAGCTGTTCTACAGATTCTTTTTCAATTTTTTCATTCCGATAGGGATTTGATTGCGATCCAGCAATAATCCAAGGCCGACAATAGGATATTTCTTGATTTTTTACTAGATCCCCTTCTTCTAAAATGATCCTCTCTGTCAATTTCAAAGTAAAAGTTTTTACAGTCTAAATAGGATTTGGAAACATTCAATCCAAAAACATGTTTGTCTGTACAGTAAATATCTCTATAAATTTTTATAATCATTTCCAAGGAAGAATAAACAAGGGAAGATAGTAATTATAAAGATCGTAGTTGAAGTCATGGTAAAGTATGTTGAACTTGTTCTCAAAGATTTATGGTAGCAATTTCTAAAAGTAGGTATTATCACAATAAATTATAATTATAAAAAGGCAAGACCTTGAAACAGCAAATATTTATTGTCGATTCAGGGTTTTTGTTATTTTTAATAAAATTATAATGCAGATATTGAAATGTTATGAATAAAATTTTGCTTTTATATATAACTTATTTAAATGGAAATGTTAACAAAATAGCGACAAGTAAAGTAAACACTTTAAACTATATTGAATTGACAACGTTTTTTCTGTTGACAATGGCAATATCTCATAGTACAATAAAGCAAACATTATAAAGAGGTATGTATGGCTAATATAAGTTTTTTTAATAAAAAGTATAATAAACTTACAAAAAAACAACAGGAAATATATGAATATATCATAAGCAATTATGAAGATGTTGTTTTTTTATCTTTAAAGGAACTATCAAGGCGTGCTAATGCATCGGAAGTTTCAATTTTGCGATTATGTGAAAATTTGGGGTTTAAAAATTTTATTGGATTAAAAGAAGCTTTACGAGGCTATGAAAAAAACAATTTAAATTTTAAAGATATTGAATATATGGCTCGACATTCGTCTGATTCAAAACAAAAAATGAAAAGCTTATTCAAAATGATTTGTTTTCTTGAACGAAAAAACGTTGAAGATATGATAAAAGGCGTAGAGGTTGACAAGATTTTTGAATGTGCAAATGAGCTGCTAAATGCGAATGATATAACTATTTTTGGCCATAATGCGTCAAAAGCCTTGGCTGATTATTTATCCAATAAGTTAATCTACTTAAGATTGAAAGCTTCATCAATAAAATTAGAGGATAATGATGCTGTTAGGACTGCTCTTGCGAGGGTTGATAGTAATGATTTCATTATTTTATTTTCCTTTCCACCTTATCATATACCGACCATAGAAGTAATAAAGTTTGCTAAGATGAAAGGTGCAAAAATTATAACTATTACTGATAGTATGAATTCACCCGCTATCACAGAAGATGGATACAATTTCCTATGTAAGACTGAAACCCCATTTTTTTACAATTCACTTTCCATGCCAATGAAATTTATAGAACTTCTTACATCGTTTATTGCAATACAGCTTGGAGAGCAGTTGGACAAAATTGTTAAAGAAGAGTTGTTGGTAAGTCAATTTATTAATGAAAATAAACAAGTTTCAGAAGAAACAGTAAATTATAAAGATTATATGAGCTGATGTTTATGCTCTAAAGAATTGTGGTTGGAAATATTGCCATTTTAAAAATAAAAAATTACGGGGATAGATCAAATGAACTTTTCAGGAGAGAATGCAAGGGATTTATATAAATCATTAGAACGAATTTTTCGACCGCAGGAATGCACGGATATTTTTCCAAGGATTGGCATACAGCATCACAATACTGATTTAGTAAAAAAAATTTATACCTCAACATTTGCTTCTGAGAAAGTAATAAATGAAGTTTTGTCAAGGAATGAAAAGGATATTATGATTTTTACACATCATCCTGTTCCACCTAAAACAAATGAGAACTTGGCGTATCCGGATATACCAGACCATTTAATACATAGAATGAAGGAAAATCGTATTAATCTTTTTTCTTACCATATCCCTTTAGACAGGCACAGCATATTTTCTCCAAGCTATACCCTATCCATAACATTGGGATTAAAACCATATGATACATTTTATCTTCAAAACGGTGTATATATGGGGGAACTTTGCTATGGAGGTTATGGGAATGTAGCTGACTTGTGCACAAGCTTGGAAAAAATCTTGGGACATGATGTAAAATTATATGCTTACGGCGACAAGGAAATTAAAAACAAACGTATTGCGGTTATGGCTGGCTGCGCAAAACAAGACATATATGAATTTCTAAAAAAACAAGGCATTAACACATTTGTAACAGGCGTGACGAACAAGGAAGTCTTTTGGGTTCCCAAAATACACGAGCTCGCTGAATGTAACGAAATTAATATTATTGGAGGCACGCACTATTCAACAGAAAAATTTGCCTTAATATCCATTTCGAATTGTTTTATAAAACTTGGGCTACCATGCGAATTCATAGAAGAAAAGCCTAATATGAGTGATATATAGAAAGGTGAATCATCGCATGTTGTTATATATTATGCACATCCTTTTATTTTATGGGAAGGAGTCAGCAATGATAGTACAAACATGATAATACTAAGGTTCATAATAAAAGGATTAGATATAAGTAAATAATTAGAATACAAAATAAAAAAATAGAAAGTATTTTTAACGGAGTGTGAGACATGTATAAGTATGTATTTAGACGCGTATTGATGTTGATACCTGTAATTATTGGCGTAACATTCATTGTATTTTTTATTTTGAATCTTTCACCGGGAGATCCGGCAGCAATAATTTTAGGTGACCAAGCAACTGCGGAAGCATTGGAAATGAAACGTGAAGAGTTGGGATTAAACGACCCGATATTTGTTCGATATGGCAATTATATGGTGAATTTAGTACATGGAGATTTAGGTACATCTTACAGAAACAATTTAGATGTTTGGGATCAAGTAATACAAAGATTCCCTAATACCTTTATTTTAGCTGTAATAAGTACACTTATAGCATTATTAATTGGGATACCAACAGGGATAACCTCTGCGTTAAAGCAATACTCAATGATGGATAACATTTCAATGATTATTGCTTTAATAGGTGTTTCTATGCCGGTCTTTTGGTTAGGATTAATGTTAGTAATATTTTTCTCATTAAATTTAAAAATTTTACCTTCACAAGGCATGGGCGTAGGGTTTATACCGCTTATCAAAAGTTTAATATTACCTTCATTTAGTTTGGGAGCTATGTCTGCGGCTGTAATTGCAAGAATGACTAGGTCATCTATGTTGGACGTAACTCGTCAAGATTATATTAGTACTGCAAGAGCAAAAGGGTTATCTGAAAAGATTATAACAAATCACCATATGCTAAAAAATGCTATGATACCTATTATAACTGCAGTAGGGTTACAGTTTGGAACGCTTTTAGGAGGTTCAATGCTTACAGAAACTGTTTTTTCCTGGCCTGGAGTTGGACGACTTATGATAGACTCAATAAAATCTAAGGATATTCCGCTGGTATTAGGATCGGTTATTTTCCTTGCAATAATGTTTACAGTTGTAAATTTAATTGTAGATATAGTCTATGCATTTGTTGATCCACGTATAAAGTCACAGTATAAGAGAAAGTAGGTAATCACATGGAAAAAGTTAAAAATGCAAATAAAGTAAGTGAGCAACGTTCTTTATGGGAGGATACCTGGAGAAGATTCAAAAAAAACAAAATGGCTATGATTGGATTATACTTTATGATTATACTTGTCATAATAGCGTTTGCCACTATAGTTATAGATATAGCAACAGGGCAATCTTTTTATAATCAACATATAATTAAACAAGATTTACGCAGAAGATTAGAGGGACCCAGCCCTGGGCATATTTTCGGATTGGATGAATTTGGTCGAGACGTATTGATGAGAATGCTTTGGGGTACACGTTATTCCTTATTTATGGGGACAATAGCAATTGTGTTATCTTGTATTGTCGGAGGAGTTTTGGGAGCTGTCTCAGGTTTTTATGGAAAAGTGACAGATAATGTAATAATGAGGTTAATGGATATTCTTTTAGCTATTCCTTCCATGCTTTTAGCAATAGCTATAGTTGCTTCGCTTGGAACAAGCTTAATTAATGTTCTAATAGCAATCGCAGTATCATTGATTCCAAGATTTGCACGTACAGTACGTGCATCAGTTCTTACTGTTAAAGACCAAGAATTTATTGAGGCAGCAAGAGCAATTGGGTGTAGTGATTTTAGAATTATTCTTAAGTATATTATTCCAAATTCACTGTCTCCGTTAATTGTACAGTTTACTCTTGGAATTGCTAGCGCAATTCTATCAATAGCAGGGCTATCATTCTTAGGGTTGGGAATTCAGCCTCCAACACCAGAGTGGGGCGCGATGTTATCAAATGCAAGAACTTATATAAGAGATGCTTGGCATGTTACGGCAATTCCCGGGTTAGGCATCATGTTTACTATACTTGCACTAAATCTTGTTGGTGATGGGCTTAGGGATGCACTAGATCCAAGACTAAAAAATTAATAAATTGGAAAGGTACGATGATATGGGTAATTTATTAGATATTAAGGACTTAACTATATATTATGAAACAGATGATGGTATTGTGCAAGCACTAAATGGCGTTAACCTTAAATTGGGCGTAGGAGAAACTCTTGGTTTAGTCGGTGAAACCGGTGCAGGAAAAACTACCTTGGCACGAGGTATAATGGGACTTGTACCAAATCCTCCAGGCAAGATAGTAGGAGGCCAAGTTTTATATGAGGGTAAAGATTTAACAAAATTAACAAATATGGAAATGCAAAAAATACGTGGGCAACATATTTCGATGATTTTTCAGGATCCCATGACCTCGTTAAACCCTGTCTTAACGGTTGGAGAACAAATTATGGAAGTTATAATTAACCATAATAAAATAACAAAGGCAAATGCGAGAACATTGGCCGAGGATATGTTGGAGAGGGTGGGTATTCCAAAAGAACGATATGATGAATATCCTCATCAATTTTCAGGAGGCATGAAGCAAAGGGTCGTTATTGCTATTGCATTGGCTTGCAATCCTAAAATTCTTATAGCTGATGAACCAACTACAGCTTTAGATGTTACAATTCAGGCACAAGTTCTTGACATGATTTATAAATTAAAATCAGAAAACAATACATCCATGTTGCTAATTACGCACGATTTGGGGGTGGTTGCTCAAAACTGCGACTATGTAGCAATTATATATGCAGGAGAAATAGTGGAATATGGCTCATTAAAAGAGATTTATAAAGAAACAAAACATCCTTACACTGAAGGATTATTTGGCTCTATTCCAAGTTTAACTGTAAATGTGAACAGGTTGCAAGCTATAGTTGGAATAATGCCGGACCCAACAAAACTGCCTAAAGGGTGTAAATTTTATGATAGATGTAAATATTCAAAACCTATTTGCGCAGAAAAACTACCAGATATGGTTCAGCTGAGTGAAACTCATAAGGTTAGATGCATTCTTTACCAGTAGAAAAGAGGATAATAATATGATTGAAAATGATGAATTATTAAAAGTCGAACATTTAAAAAAATATTTTGATACGCCAAGCGGACTTTTACATGCTGTAGATGATATGAATTTTTCTATTAAAAAAGGCGAAACCTTAGGGGTAGTTGGAGAATCTGGATGTGGAAAGTCTACAATGGGCCGTGCAATATTAAGGCTTCATGAACCAACATCCGGGAAGGTATTATATAAAGGTGAAGATATCATACAATATAATAAAGTTCAAATGAAAAATATGAGAAAAAAGATGCAAATAATTTTTCAAGACCCATTTGCTTCTCTTAATCCAAGGATGACCGTTAGTGAAGCAATAATTGAACCTTTAATGGTACAAGGGATTTTCCTTAAGTCAGATAAAAAAGGATTAAATGCACAAGTTGATAAAGTAATGGAGTTGGTTGGTCTTGCCAAAAGATTGATAAATACATATCCTCATGAACTTGATGGAGGTAGACGTCAAAGAATTGGTATTGCCAGGGCATTAGCCGTTAACCCTGAATTTATAGTATGCGATGAACCTGTTTCAGCTTTAGACGTATCAATTCAAGCTCAAATATTGAACTTAATGCAGGATTTACAGGACGAGTTAAATTTGACTTATATGTTTATAACACACGATCTTTCAGTTGTAAAGCATTTTGCAAACGATATAGCGGTTATGTATTTAGGTCAAATGGTTGAGAAGGCCCCTTCAAAAAAATTATTTGAAAATCCAGTTCATCCATATACAAAGGCTTTACTTTCTGCAATACCAGTGCCAGATCCTGATTATAAGATGGATAGAATATTTCTTAAGGGAGAAATAACATCACCTATTAATCCAAAGCCTGGATGCCGTTTTTCAAAAAGATGTCTTTATGCTACTGAATCTTGTATCGGTGGAGATATTGCAACTAAAGAAGTGGAACCGGGACATTTTGTAAATTGTGTATTAGCTTAAATATGGTAGAGACTGTAAAACAGTTTTTATAAAAATTACGACAAGGAGAAGTATATGAAAAGACAATTAAAAAAACTCGCATTATTTGCAATGATTGTTGCTATGTTGGTTATGATGGTGGCTTGCTCTCAGAATGCGGATAATACTCCGGCAAACAATGACGAACAACAAAGCGACAATGGACAGCAAAACACAGAAAAGCAGTACAAAGATACATTGGTTTGGGCACAAGGAGCTGACATAACATCTTTAGACCCTCACCAAGGTAAAGAAACAACAGCGGTACAAGTAACAGATCAAATATTTGACACACTAACAGTGGTAAATGCGAAAACAGGTGAATTGGAACCTCAAATTGCTGAAAGTTGGGATCAACCTAATGATACAACTTATGTTTTTCATATAAGAAAGGGTATAAAGTTCCATGATGGTTCTGAACTTACAGCTGATGATGTAAAATTTTCCCTAGACAGGGCAATTGCTTCTGCTGCAGTTTCTTATATTGTAGACTTTATTGATACGGTTACAGTTATTGATAATTATACTGTTGAGGTAAAATTGGATGCGCCATATGCCCCTGCATTAAGAAATCTATCGGTACCATTTTCTGCTATAATTCCTAAAGCAATAGTAGAAAAAGATGTGGATGCCTTTATTAAAAACCCAATTGGCTCAGGCCCATACAAATTTGTAGAATGGAAACAAGGGGATTCTGCAACACTTGAAGCTTTTAATGATTACTATGCTGGGGCGCCGGCAACTAATAAATTAGTAATGAAAGTTATACCTGAAGCTGCACAAAGAACAATAGCATTGGAAACTGGTGAAATTGATTTGGCGTATGATATAATACCTAATGACTTGGCTAAAATTAGAAACAACCCGGATTTAACATTATTTGAAGCTCCATCATTAACATGTTACTATATTTCTATGAACACAAATAAGAAGCCATTTGATAATGAGAAAGTTAGAGAGGCCATAAACATAGCTATTGATAGGGATTTAATAATTGACACAATTGCTTCAGGTTCAGGTGAAGCAGCAGATGCCATAATTGCTCCAGCAGTATACGGTTATTTTAGCCCTGGTAAATATGAATACAATCCTGAAAAAGCAAAACAATTGTTAGCTGAAGCTGGATATGCTAATGGCTTCGAAACAAGTATCTGGGTAAATGATAATCAGATACGTATAGAAGTATGCCAGGCTATTCAAGCAATGTTACAGGAAGTTGGCATCAAAGCAAATGTTGAGGTTCTTGAATTTGGTAAATTTATTGCTGATTCTTCTGCAGGAAAACATGATATGGGATACTTTGGATGGGTTACTTCAACGACTGATGCTGATTACACATACTATTCTTTAGAGCATTCTTCACAAAAAGGTGCTGCTGGTAACAGGTCATTTTTGAATGATCCTGAAGTTGATAAATTGATTGAGAAAGCAAGAACTAGTACAGATGAAAGTGTTAGATTGAAAGCTTATGAAGACTTATCAATTTTACTTAAAGAAATCAATAATAATGCACCTATATATTATTCAACAATAACTGCAGGTGCTAGTGCTAAAGTTGAAGGGTTTGTGATGGATCCTATAGGATATCACAAGTTAACAAACGTAAAAGTAGCAAAATAATTCTAAGTACAATCCTACTTTATGTAGTAGGATTGTACTGTTAAAACAAGAAGGAGGAAGAATGATTGAGATTATCAAATTTAACATGGCCTAAAGCAAAAAAATATTTTGATGAAAATGATATGGTTATAATAGCAATCGGAAGCATTGAATGCCATGGCAGACATTTACCTTTAGGTACAGATACATTAATACCGGATAAAATATTAGAACTTATTGAGGAAAAAAGTGATGTATTAATTGCGCCTACTATCCCATATGGTGCTTGCCAATCGTTGGAGGATTACCCTGGAACAATTAATATTGATAATGAGGTATTGTATCAATTTTTATATTCAGTTATAGACAATTTATATAGGCATGGTGCGAGAAAGCTCTTAATATTAAATGGGCATGGAGGAAATATAAAAGTTATAGAAAGAATTGGATTATCATTTGAAAAGAAAGGTGCTATGGTCGTGATGCTTAATTGGTGGCTCATGGCATGGGACATGAACCCAAAATGGAAAGGTGGACACGGAGGTGGAGAAGAAACTGCTGGTGTAATGGGTGTTGATCCATCTTTAGTAGATGAAGAAGAAATAGGCGGACCATTAGAGTTAAAAAATATTAGTGACAACTTAGTAGCAACCGGGTTTAGAACAATTCGTTTTAAAGGAGTAGAGTTTGAAGTGCTAAGGAATACACCGAATGTTACTGAAAATGGTTGGATTGGTCCTGACCATCCTAATACCGCAACAGTGGAATGGGGTAAAGAAATGCTTCAGACAACTGCTAACTATATAGTAGATTTAATAGAAGAATTAAAATTAGTAAAACTATAGAATTGGTGAATAACATGGATAAAAAAAATACATTAAAAATGATTGCTGATATATCTAATGCAAATGGAACCTCGGGCTTTGAAGATTTAGTGGTAAATGAATTGCGTAAATATTCAAGTGATTTAGGTACAATAAAAGAAGATACTCTTAGGAACTTGTATGTATATAGGAAAGGAAATAAAGGAAACAGGCCGATAGTTCAATTGGACGCTCATAGTGACGAAGTTGGATTTATGGTACAAGCAATTAGACCAAATGGAACATTGCAAATAATACCTATAGGTGGGTGGATAAACAGCAATATACCTGCTCACAAAGTTTGGGTTAGAAATTCTGAATGTGAATATATATTAGGTATTACTTCAAGCAAACCACCTCATTTTATGACAGAAAAAGAACGAAGGAATCCATTGGATATTTATGATATCACAGTTGATGTTGGTGCTACGTCAAAAGAGGAGGCTACCGATAAGTTTAAAATTAGAATTGGTGAACCTATTTGCCCGGCAGTATCTTTTGAGTATATTGATGAGCATGATTTAATGATAGGAAAAAGTTTTGACTGCAGGTTAGGGTGTGCTTCAATTATTAGTACGCTTAAGGAGCTTGAAAATGTCGAATTGAATGTTGATATAGTAGGTGCTACTGCTTCGCAAGAGGAAGTAGGTGTTAGGGGCGCCACATTGACAGCAAATACAGTTAAACCTGATATAGCAATAGTATTTGAAGGCTGCCCAGCTGATGATACTGTTGTTCCTGAGTATGAAATACAAACTGCAATAAAAAAAGGACCCATGTTGAGACATATTGATTCAAAAATGATAACTAATCCTCGATTTCAACGTTTTGCTTTAGATTTATGTAAAAAGAATAATATACCGGCTCAAGAATCTGTAAGAAAATCCGGTTCTACAAATGGAGCTGCAATTCATTTATCAAATAAGGGGGTACCAACAATTGTTATAGGAATACCGGTTCGATATGCTCACACTCATTTCGGCATATCTTCATATGAAGATTATGCTAACGGAGTGGCTTTGGCTTGTGAGATTATAAAAAGTTTAGACGTAGATGTGTTAAATAAATTTTAATTTTCAAATATAATTATATAATTATAATTTTATAATGATTCAAAGGGAGAAACGCCATGAGGTTAGAACATCATTCATAGATGCAGATACAAGAATATTTTTAAAAAAAAGATATTTTTATAGTACCTCTTGGGAGTGTGGAAAATTATGATTCACATCTTGGCTTGGGAACAGATTTCATAATACCTGATAAAATTGTAGAATTGCTGGAAAGAAAAGTGGATATTTTAAGCATTCTGGTTATGCCCTTTGGCATGGTTGACCATCATATGAATTTTCCTGGAACATTTTCTATAGGGCATGAAGGTTTGTTTTTAATAATGACAAAAATAACAGAGTAATTATTTAATTATGGTGCAAGAAGAATTATATTTTTAAATGGGCATGGTGGAAAAACACCTGTTCTTAATAGAGTTGCATTAAATAAGGTGTATTATAATAAATATAAAAAAGTGGTGACACCCGCACACCATTTATAACACGTGCCGCCATCGGTAGCGGCAACTGGAGGTCCATATGAATGAGATTGGTGGTTTTTTTTGTAATGAGGAACTAAATGAAAATAAAAATAACTTTTTAAAAAGCATGTGCCCTATTGATGGTGATTTGGCATATTTAATGTCCGGTCGTTGTGGCATATACTATGCATTAGAGGATCTTAAATTAAAGGATAAAAAAAGAATAGCGTATTTACCGGCGTATACTTGCGAAACCGTAATAGCCCCTTTTGTGAAATCTGGTTATGAACTGGTGTTTTATGATATAGATAAAAATATGAAACCAATTTTCAACAATGAATTGATTACAAAAATCAGTGTAATTTTAATATGTGGATATTTTGGATTTTGTTATTATGACAGGAATTTTATTAAACTATGTTCAGAAAACGGTGTTTCAGTGATAGAAGATACAACTCATTCCATGTTCTCAAGAAATGGCATTGACCATAATTGTGATTATATTGTCGGAAGTTTGCGAAAATGGATAGGTATCGCATCAGGCGGATTTGCAATTAAAACACATGGAAAATTTACATTTGGCCTATTAGATTCTGATAAAAATCATATTGCTGCCAGAAATTTAGCCATGAGCATGAAAAAAGAATATTTAGAGCATTCAGATTCCGATAATTTACAAGAAGCAACAAAAATATTCTGGAATGCTGAAATGAATTTACGAAAAGTATTTAACATATATAAAAGTGATGAAGACTCCATAAAAGTAGCAGAGCATTTTAATGTACAAGCTTTGGTTGAAAGAAGAAGGGCTAATTATCAATATCTCATTGATCATCTGAAAGAAAATTTAAATTTCACATTAGTATTTCCTGATCTTGATGATGATTCTGTTCCAAGTCACCTTACAATTTATTCAAACAAAAGATCAGATTTACAAAACTATTTAACAAGTAATAAAATCATTAGTACGATTTATTGGCCTATAAATGATTCAGTAAATTTAGAATCATTCCCAAATGCTAATTACATATATAATAATGTTTTATCGATTTCTTGCGATCAAAGATATAATGAAAAGCAGATGCAATATATTTGCGATATTTTAGAAAGATTCGAATATAATTTATAAATAAATTTCAAAAGAAAAAAGCCAGTTTTAATGAAATGGCTTTTTCTTTTTATTAGAGTGGATATATTAAAAAAAGTAAAATATTGTTTGTTAAACCTTTATGTTTATAGCTTTACTTTCTCAAACTTTAAAATAAAATCTGCTTCATAATTAACAGTTCTTTCAAGCATTTCTTTACCCCATTCAGCTGTGCATCAAAAAAGGAATAAATGTTAAGACAAGAATGCAGAAACTAACTACATATTTGACGAGCTAAAATACATAATTTCACCAATATTATACCAAGCAAAAAAGTTCTTGTCTACGTTAACAATATTATGCAGAGAATATAATAGCAATATAATAATTAGGACATTTTTTATTATAAAAGAAAGTAAAATGTAGTTATTATATAAAGAAGTTATGACGTAAAAACATTGAAATTAAAAGAAGTGTTAATTACATATTACATCCTATCACTTGGGGAGGTAAAGCTACTCGCTCAAAACATAAAGAAGCACATGAGATTGGGAAAGTTGCGAAATATAGTTAATTAACATATAAGACTCTGGCCAATCAGCGTGTCTTTTGTAGTATTTTTGCAAAGTTAATTTATATATAAAAAATTAAGGGCAGCCATACACTATTGTGTAGGTTCTGCCCTTTTACTTTTACTTTGTCCAGCCAGCGTTTACTAAGGTTACAAATAAAAAAGACAAGATAAATTTATCTAGTCTTTTTTAATCGAAGATTATCTTAATATTTTCCATGTGGCTAAATATTGGCTAAATACATTTTTAAAGTATGCATTCAAACCTTGTAACCACTGCAATTAGTGAGCCATGAGGGATTCGAACCCCCGACGAACAGATTCGAAGTCTGCCACTCTATCCCCTGAGCTAATGGCCCGCGACTAATAGATTATATTACAAAGTCGTGATAATTTCAATAGTTTCATAATAATTATTTTAAATGTTGAGAATAGTAATTTTGTTATGAAATAATTTCTAAAGGCAAGAGGTAAAATACTTGTAACTTATCAGTATTTTACCTCTTATAATATCAATATTTTTTCTTAAGCCATAAATAGCTTACATAGTAAATTAATAACTGAACGCATACGGCATACCCTATTATTGTACTTGCTTCTGGAAATTTTAAAATCCTCAAGATAATAAGTGCAATTGCTTCAATCAAAATTGAATAATAAAATGTCATGCTTCTAGCTTTTTCGGCCAAGAATCTGTTTCTTTCATCATTGTTTTGTACATTCATTTTTTCAGCATAACTGTCATCATTTTTATAACGATGTAATTGAGTCAGCCTTATGATTGATATTACTATAAAACCAACTCCCATACCGCTCCAATATGTGTCCAGCAATCCGAAAATTTCAGATGCAGCAAATAGTGATATGCCCAAAATCATGATGAATCCAAAATAAATTGTTCTGTTTTTAATTTTATTCATTATTTTCCTCCTCATAAATAAAAATATCTTCGATGTCCATTGAAAAGTATTTTGCTATTTTAAATGCAAGCAAAATTGATGGATTGTATCGTCCGTTTTCCAATGAACTAATTGTTTGCCGGGATACCGACAGTGCTTTGGCCAAATCTTCCTGATTTATCCCTTTTTCATTTCTTATTTCTTCTAACCGGTTTTTCAATTGTATCACCTCCAGGTAAAGCGTGCTTTACATGCATGAGCACGTTTTGTAAAGTTAACTTTACATCTATAATAACAGATAAATTATGCGATGTCAAGCTAGCTTTACATTTATTTTATAAAAAAATTATTAATAGACTTTGTTTTAATAATTTATTCATGAAACAATATTCAATTTATACTCATGGAGAACTAAGAAAAATTTAATTAATAATAGACGTATTTTGCGTTCTTATGGTATACTGAAGTGTGCAATATTAAATAAATCGATATTTATGGTCATAATTATTATGCTGAATTTTGAATATAATTTTAATTTATACAAGCTATAAGTTTATATTATAATATCAATTTACAAGGAGGTGGTAAAATGTATTTGAAGGAACAGACATATGTCTGTACTCTAGCTGAAACCGGAAACATTTCTAAGGCCGCTGATCAGCTTTTTATAACACAGCCTGCTCTTAGCACTTATATCAGCAACCTGGAACAGAACTTAGGAGTACAGTTGTTTGCAAAGGTAAATAACAGATTTGTCCTGACATATATAGGAGAAAGGTATGTGGAGAAAGCAAAAGCTATGCTCAAGCTTCAGAATGAGTTCAATCTGGAACTAAGTCTGTTTGAAAAAGGTGTCAACGGCAGGATAAGAATTGGAGTTCAGGCCAGGAGATCTCCATTTATTGTTGCTGACATAATATGCCTTTTTAAACAGACACACCCCAATATCGAAATAGTTTTCTATGAGGGAGTAATATTCACATTAGAAAAAATGATAGAAGAAAACAGGCTGGATTTAATTATCTATACATGCCTTGAAAGAAAGCCTAACCTTGTGTACGAACGCATTAAAGAAGATAAGATTCTTGTTGCAATCAACAGCTTAAGCAGTTTGAGAAGCAAGACAAACTGGAATGAAGCAGACAAGTACCCGTGGATAAGCATAGAGGACATTAAAGATGAAATTCTGATACTTCCACATAGGGGTCAAAGTCTAAGAGATATATGTGAATTGCTGTTTAAAAGCGAAAAATTCAAACCTAAGAAAATCATTGAAATTAGAAACATAGAAACTATAATATCTATGGTTTCAAGAAACCTGGGAGTCGGCTTCAACAGGGAAAGCTACGCTGACAACATGAATCCTGCAAATGTAATGTACTTGAATATAAAGCAGGAAAAAACACCTTCTGAGCTTGTCATAGCTTATACGAAAAACAGCAGCCAGATACCAAATTTCATGAACATAGTGGAATCTATAAAAACATTGCTGCTAAATAAGTAAAAGTAATAGTTGCTATAATATTGAAAACATTTACAAAATTTTTTTTCCATTATAGACTGTTAGTTGCTTAGCTAAAACATATAAAAAGGAGTTGTTATATTGGAAAAAATTAAAAAAGGCAGCTTTAAGATGCCGCACTCATTGGTAATTGTAGCACTCGTAGTTATTTTTGCCGCAGCTATGACCTGGATTATACCCGCAGGACAATATGCAAGGGTTGAAAATGCTCAAGGAATGAAAGTAATAGACCCAAACACTTTCGAGTACGTTGAAAGCTCACCCGTAAACCCCTTAAAAATACCGCAGTTTGCTGTTGAAGGTTATCTTAAAACTGCAAATCTTATTTTCGTTATACTGTTTTCCGGTGCTGCTTTTGACGTAATAACCACTTCAGGTGCATTGCAGTCATTAATAGCAATGTTTGCGAAAAAGTATTCAACTAAGGAGTCTGTTTTCATACCTATATTGACACTGGTTTTTGCTTTGATCTGCACTACTCAGGGTGTTAATACATTCATTGGATTTGCACCTATTATGGTAATGATTGCAAGAGGGTTTGGTTTTGACTCTATTGTAGGTGCAGGCATTATTCTTCTAGGAGGTGCTGTAGGTTTTTCAACCGGAACGCTTAATGTAAGCACAACAATAGTTGCTCAGAAGATAGCTGAAGTACCGCTGTACTCCGGAATAGGATACAGGACAGTGAGCTTTGTGGTGTTCTTTATCATAACCAATATATACCTGGTGAAGTATGCAAAGAAAATAAGACTAAATCCTGAACAGAGCCCAATGTATGATTTAGACAAACAAGAAAGCATACAGGGCAATGCTGATAGTTTTGATGAGCCCATGACCACAAGAAAGTGGATGGTAATACTTACATTATTTGCTGTTTTAGGAGTTATCGTTTATGGCGGAATCAAGCTTGAATGGGATTTGGAAGAAACAGCAGCTGCATTTGTATGGATGGCAATAATAGCCGGAATAGCAGCGGGATATGGTCCAAGCAAAATTGCAAAGTGTTTTGTAAACGGTTCCAAGAGAATGATTGGTGCTGCCTTGATAATAGGGCTTGCAAGAAGTGTATCTAATGTGCTCACTGCAGGTTTGATAATGGATTCAACAATACATGCCTTCGCACAGGCTTTGGGATCAATCCCGAAATATATGCAGGGTCCATTCCTATATATAGCAAACATAATAATCAACATGTTCATCACTTCAGGAAGCGGACAGGCTGCAGCTGTAATGCCTATATTTATTCCATTGGCTGATATGATTGGAATGACAAGGCAGACATCCATACTTGCCTTCAATTTTGGGGATGGATTCTGTAATTATATTCTGCCCACATCAACGGCTCTCATGGGAATATTAGGTGCATCCAACATCCCTTACGACAGATGGATGAAGTTCATGTGGAAGCTGTTCCTGATTTGGGTTGCAACAGGCAGTGTCCTGATGTTAGGAGCTCAGATCATTAATTTAGGTCCAATTTAAGGAGTTTAAATGAAAGAAAAATTATTTGATAGCATAAATGCTCAAAAATGTAAATTAATTGAAATAGCAGATTATATTTTTGATAACCCGGAATTGTCTTTTAATGAAGTAAAAGCAAGCAAGGTTCTCGAGGATTATCTGGAAGAAGAAGGTTTTATGGTTGAAAGTGGATTGGGAAGTCTCAATACCGCTTTCAAAGCAGTATATGAAAACGGACAAGGAGGTCCAAACATTGGACTTCTTTGTGAGTACGACGCCTTGCCCATGGGTCACGGATGCGGCCACCACATGCAGGGACCTGCAATACTTGGAGCTGCCGTTGCCGTTAAAGATTTATGCAGTAATAAACCTTTTAAGCTTACTGTTTACGGAACTCCGGCTGAAGAAGGCGGAGGCGGAAAAATAATAATGCTTAAGGAAGGTTTTATTAAAGAACTGGATGTTGCTCTTATGATGCATGGGGGCCCATTGACCCAGGTAGATGTAAAATCATTGGCTGCAGAAAGCATCAGGGTCACATTCCACGGAACCAGCTCACATGCAGCCTTAAGACCGGAGCAAGGCAGAAGTGCGCTGGATGCTTTGCTGCTGACATTCCACGCAGTGGAATTTTTAAGGGAACATGTGTCGGAAGATACCAGAATGCACTATACAGTACTGGATGCAGGAGGAGCAGCCAATGTTGTGCCGGAGACAGCTGTGGGTTCATTCAGCCTCAGATCCTACAGTTCAAAATATTTGGATGAAGTTAAAGAACGATTCAGCAAGATTGTTCAAGGCGCTGCCCTTATGACTGAAACAACTTATGAACTTGTATCAGAAAAAAGACTTGAAAGCAAAGTACCTTCATACATTCTTAACGATGTGATTATGAAAAATGCGGAGCTTATCAATGCACCTTCAATAAAGCCTGCAAGAGAGAAAACTGGATCTACGGATTTTGGAAATGTTACTTATTTGCTGCCTGGAGCTGTTATAAGGATTGCCTTTGTTGATGAAAGTGCTTCATCCCATTCACAGGAATTCCTGAACGATGGAAAGACAAGCAGAGGTCATGATGCAATAATCAGTGCTTCAAAAATACTGGCTGCAACTGTATTTGATTTGATTGTAACAGAAAACTTAATAGATGAAATAAAGGAAGAGTTTAAAAAAACAAAATCCTTACTGTAGTACCGGATTTAATTTTTATTATTAATCACTCCCGCAATATATGTTCTTGAAGATAAAATATTATTTTATTTATTTTTAAACTATGCTATAATAACAGCTGTATGTAATTATTGCAATTGTACTAATTTATATTATAAAATAGTACAAAGCAGCATATAAATAAGTATAAGCGCTTAAAGTGGCTTAACATTAATTGTCGGGAGTGAGTATATGGTATCTAGAAAAAAATATATTCTTACGATTATCGTGGTTGTTTTAATTACTGCTTTTTTGACTTTGACGCTGGGCAATGTATTCCTGGTTGAAATCGGACAGAAGGTGGTTTTATCAGATGAAGCATACACCGAAATGAAGGATATGTATGACAAGTATGCAAAACAGGAAAGTGTCATGGAACTTGCCAAAAGCGATTTCTTATATGAGGCTGATGAGGAAGTAATGCTGGAAGGAGCACTTGAAGGGACGCTTGCAGCATTGGGAGATCCTTACACACAGTATTTATCAAAGGAAGACTTTGCTGCATTGATGCAGGACACAGAAGGATCATATGAAGGAATAGGTGTTTACATAACAGCAAGTGATGACAATAAAATACTGATTGTTGCACCGATTGAAGACACACCTGCAGAGAAGGCAGGATTAAAAACAGGTGATAAGGTAGTAAGAATTAACGGAACTGAATACACAGCAGATCAAATTGATGCAGCTGTTAATGTAATGAAGGGTTTGCCGGGAACAAGCGTGACGCTGACTATTCAAAGAGAAAATTCTGACGGCAGCAATTCTGTTTCTGATGTTGTTATAAACAGAGAAACAATAAGAATCAAGACAATAAAGCCTGCAATGCTTGAAGACGGTATTGGATACATAAGAATCACAACTTTTGACATGCAGACTGCCGAAGATTTCAAAAAAGCTTATGCGGATTTGAAGGCTAAGGGAATGAAGAGCCTTGTAATAGATTTAAGATACAACCCTGGAGGAATTATAGATGCCACTGTTGAAATCTCCGATATGTTCATGGGCGAAGGAGTTGTCACTTACACCAAGACAAAATCAGGAGAAATGGAATATTTCAAATCAGATTCAAAAGCTGAAGATATTCCTGTAGTGCTTCTTATCAATGAAGGAAGTGCAAGTGCTTCTGAAATCATGGCAGGAGCATTAAAGGATACAAAGAGAGCAACATTGATCGGAACAAAATCTTTCGGTAAGGGAATTGTTCAAAGAGTTCAAAGGTTTGGCAATGAAGGTGAAGGAATAAAAATGACTGTTTCAGAATACTTCACTCCAAACGGAATCAACATTCACGGCATAGGAATAGAGCCTGATATAGAATCTGTATTGCCTGAAGACGCAGAAGGATACGGATATGAATTCTACAAAACAGACAATCAGCTTCAAAAGGCTGTTGAAGTTTTAAAGGGAAAATTGAATCAATAAGCATAATGGGCACCCGAAAGGGTGCTCATTTATTTTGAGCTGTTTTATATGAACATAATGAAAGTCCATATATGTCTGAATCAGATTAAATTAGTCTGAAACAGACGAATACATGCCTACCTAGAATAAAATGCACATATTATTTGTGATAAAATTATCACTGCAGGCATAGCTTAGCGCATTTTAATTTATAGGGAGGACTTAAATGAAAAAAATAATGAGAAGAATCAGTGTGATTTTGTTGTGCATAGTAATGGTGCTTTCATTAGCTGCATGCGGGTCACAGGAGAGCAAGTCTGTTTACAAGGCAGGAACTTACACTGCAAGTGCAAACGGTAAAAATGGAGAAGTTAAAGTAGAAACAACATTCACAGGTGATAAAATCCAGGCGGTAAAAATACTTGAACATAAGGAAACTGCCGGAATAGCAGATGCTCCGGTAAAAAGTATTCCTGAAAAGATAGTGTCAAATCAATCTTTGGCAATTGATACTGTCAGCGGTGCCACAATTACAAGCCAGGCAATTTTAACAGCAGTGGAGGATTGTGTGAAGCAGGCAGGAGGAGATGTGGATTCATTAAAGGCAGCAACAGTGAATGCAGTTTCTGACAAAGTTGAAGAAGTATCTTATGATGTGGTAGTTGTTGGAGCAGGAGCTGCAGGAAGTTCTGCAGCACTGGCTGCAAGTGAAGGGTCAGACAGTGTGTTACTGCTTGAAAAAACAGCAAGCCCAATGGGAGCAGGAACACTGGCAGGCGGAATGTTTGCAGCTGAAAGCTCATTGCAGAAAGAAGCCGGAAAGACTGTAGACAAGAACTGGATTTTTGATGAATACATGAAGGCTTCTGCAGGATATATGAATTCTGTACTTGTTCGAACTATTATTGATGAATCCAGTGAAACAGTTGACTGGCTTATAGAAAACGGTATGCAGTTAAATCTGGTGGATGCAGGAAGCGGATTCAGTTTTGCAAATGTAGGAAGACCTTCTACTTTGCACGGATACAATGAAGGAGGTATAGCTGCCATCACAAAGCTTATAAAGCAATTTGAAGGTAACAATGGAACTGTAATGTTTTCTACTCCGGCTACTGAACTGCTTACAGATGCAAGCGGCAAGGTTACTGGAGTCATTGCCACAAAAGAAGACGGAAGCAAACTAAAGGTGAATGCAAAGGCTGTTATAATAGCAACAGGCGGTTTTGGCGGAAATCAGGAAATGCTTAAGGAACAGTTTGGAGACAAGTATACAATCGGTGAAGTGGCTTCTTGCACAGGCGATGGAATTAAAATGGCGTGGAGCGCCGGAGCAGCAGAATACGGCACTGCAACAGCCCATTATTTTTGGGAGACATTTACAGGAGAAGAATTTGGAGCTTTAATCGGTGCAGTGGGCGATGATTTCTTTTCATTGACGGATTTTACTTTTTATCCTCACTTAAGGGTTAACAAACTTGGACAAAGATATTGTGATGAAACAACAGTAACTGATTTTGCAACCCACGGAGCGCAGGTTCATATGCAGCCAAATCAAACTGAGTACTTGGTTTTGGATACAGGCATACTGGAACAGATTGCTGAAAAGGGTTACGTTTCAGTGGAAGATCACTTTGGAACATTTAAAGATAACAGAAATTTCTACATGGAGTTTAATGAGCCTAACGATACCGATGAGCTCATTGAAAAAGAAAATACGCCAAAAGATTACGCTCCTTTGCTGAAATCAGCTTCAAACACAGGTGTTGTTTTCAAGGGAAACACATTGGAAGAACTGGCACAAAACATGGGAATAGATGCAGGCACTTTTACTGAAAGTGTTGAACAATACAATACTGCAATACAGTCAGGAAAAGATGACATGTTTTATTCCGACACAAACAGGCTTGTACCTGTACAAAAAGGACCATACTATGCAGTGAAGTATGTTGCCCGTAATTTAAGCACTCTTGGTGGTGTGGCAATCAATGAAAAGATTGAAGCAGTTGACGGAAATGGTGCTGCTATTCCGGGACTTTATGTTGCAGGAGCAGATGCAGGCGGAATGTATGGAAAATCCTATGTGAATTTTGAAGGAGGAACATTAGGATTTGCATATACTTCTGGAAGATTGGCCGGTCAGAACGCAATTGATTATATGAATAAATAATTTCTTTAAATCTGATATATAAAATGATATAATGTTAACAATTTACAATTTCTATGAGTTATTTCTTCTGGAGGAATACAATGATAAACTTGCTGGGACTTATACAAATGTACAATACTTATGACCACAAAAGCATTTTTCACAGCGTGGCAACATGCCTTGTAAAAAACTACAGATTGCTGGATACCATGACATCTGCTGAAATAGCGGACTTATGTAATGTTTCGCTGTCTACGTTGAATCGATTTTTCAGGATGATGGGATATCCTATGACTGTTTCAAAGCTGCCGCTGTTGGCCAGCCAGACTAAGGACAACTACATGTTTGACGGTAATTATATTCCCATGCAATCAGCAAGGAGCACCACAGAGTCCAGCATAGATTACTATATAAACACATTGCAGGAGAGAATAACATCTTTACATGAATCAATTGATAAGGAACAAATCAAGAAATTGGTGGAAGACATAAATTCATGCAGGAAGGTTGTGTTTTTAGGCTGCCCCATACCTCAGGGAGTATGGAGGCTGCAAATGGATTTGACTTTGCGCGGAATAGATAACAGCGCATTTATGGATCCCAATTACCAGTATGAAGAGCTAAATTCCATTGAAGATAATACGATTGTTTTCTACACACAGTACTGCAGGTTAGGGGACAATGTGTACAAAAATGGGATAATATCCGGAAAGGATAAGATTAAAAAAGTGGTTCTTGTTACAAACAGTACAATCCATCCATTATCATCACTTGCTGATTACTCGTTTTTATTCGAGGGGAATGGCACGGAGCAGGATAACATTCTGATGAATATTTATATCAATATAATTGCCCTGGCATTTCGTCAGAAGTAATAACATGAAAGTCTTGTTATTAATTATAAAATAAACTAAAGCATTATAAAAGGTACAGCGGAAGCTGTACCTTTATGTTATCCGTTACATTCTTATGAAACTTACAAATCTTGTTCCCTGGAATGACAATGTTCCGCTGTCACCTTCAACCAGCATACCGAATTCGTATGATGGAACAGGGAATTCAAGCCTTTCTCCGTTGTTCAGCTCAAAGGTCACATAATAAAATGTGCTGCTTGAATGATGCATGTTGTTGTCTGCCGAATTGTGGTGGGTGGATACGTTGTATCTCTTTGTCACTACTTTTGCTTCAACAGGTATTACAGGCTGCTTGTTGTTGTGCATATTTACTGATATGTTTTTTACTATTGAAAATATGATCACTCCGAAAACTATTATGAACATTATGGGAAACAGAGTGAACATAAGCCCAAAAGGATTGTATGAATTAATGAAGTCCATATATCCTCCTTAATATATTAATACGGTTCGTTCCGCATTGTCCCAAATAACTGTCTTGTCTATTGCTTCGCTTATGAATCTCAATGGAACCATTATGCGGTTGTTAACAAGCTTTGCCGGAACGTCCAGAGCCTTTGCTGTTCCGTTTATATATGCTGTGTTGCTGTTTGCAGGTATCAATATTTTAGTGCCGTCTTTTTCTACAACTGCTGTTGACGTTGCAGTGTCCCAGCTTACCTTGCAGTTCATCACTTCAAATACTGCTCTTAAAGGAACCATTGTTCTTCCGTTCTCAATGAATGGCCATTGGCTGATTGAGCTGAAGTCAATATATTGGTTGTAGATTTTCACATTAACAGGATTTTCTGTTTTCTTGTCTGTTATGTATTCAAAGGCACTTGAACTTAATGCTGATATTGAAGTTGTTTCTTTAATTCCCTGGAATTCAAAATCTATGTTGTAGCTTCCTGAATCTTTAAATGAAAGTGTACCGTTTGATATACTTATTCCTTCCTTATCATAAGGATATATGAGAACATTGTCTGTGATGTTTATTTTTCTGTTTCCGTAAATTGCATAAACGTTGAAGTTTACCCTTGTTGCCGTGTTGTATACCTTGTCAGAAAAATCAAACGCAATTTTATCTGGTGTTTCCTTGTACTTCAGGTACAAATTAAGCACGTTGCATTCACAGGTTGAATCGCTGTTAAGCTGTCCATATCCAATTTCAGATATGAAATCGTTACGGAACAAATTAGACATTGCAGCATTGAGGCTTTCCTGGGAAAGAGTCTTGCTCACTCTTACTGAAATTTTAAGTGGATGATACTTGATTTTTCTTTCCAGTATAGTTCTTAACTCGTTTTCATCCTTGGCGGTGTTTTCAGCCATGTATATGTCGAGTCCAGTTTCCGTGAGAAGTTTGTCATAACCAAGCTCTGTGAGATAATCAAAGTATCTTTTTGTACTTTGAGGCAAAACTAAATTTTCATCTATTGTATGGTCTTTTAATATTTCGTTGTCTGTAAGCATGTAGTAACTGTATGATACTGTACCATTGTCAGGCAGTGGATCATCCCATGTAGTGTCCATGTGGAACCAGTGTTCACCAAGCTTTACCATGTTCCAGATGTGGGGTTCTCCGTGCCCTGTTCCTGATACAAGCTTAACAGGGATTCCAAGCTTTTCTATCATGTTGTATGCAAGCAGGGCATATCCGTTGCAAACGGATTTTCCTTCCATCAGCAGGTCGTAATCAGAATAATATTGAAAAGTGGAGTCATACATGCCATTTTGCACAATATAATCATGGACAGACTTAACCTTTTCATGATCATTCATGGAAGGATCTATTATTTCTGAAAGTATTATGTCTATTTTTTTGTCAGCTTCAAGTCTTTTTGATCCAGTTATAATGTAGTTGATTTCCACATTGATGTTGGCGGTTTTTGAGCGCGGGTATTCGGTTATTGTCCAGCTTGCTGACTTAATGTTTGAATTGACATATATATCTTTGTCTACAGCATCTTGAATTATTTCTTCAATGCTATCAATTGTTCCTGTATATTTGATTTCTATGTCTTGATTGTAATTTTTCATTTGCTCAAATAGAACATTTTCCAGTTTTTCATAAGTGTCAGCTTCATAAACAACACCATAAGCTTCAAGGGAAAAAGCAGCAATAAAAATCAATAAAGAGCTTACAGTTGTTTTTAAAATGGTTCTTTTCATCTAATCACCTTCCCGTTCTTCATAAAACCATTATATACTATTTTGCGGCAAATTTAAAGCATTATAAACATCATGTTGAAACATAATATAATTTATTGTATTATAAATTGACGAACATTGTACGCCGCATTTTATTAGACGTTTAATATTTAGAAAAAGTTTCAAAAAAGGAGAAAAAATGTATAAAAATATTTTAAATAATATTTTAATGATGGAAGTTCCTTCCGCCGGGATATATGAACTTATTGAAAACGGGGAAATTAACAACATAATTCCTGAACTTTCAAAACTTAAGGGCTTTGAACAGCATACTCCTTACCATGACAAGGATGTGCTTGATCACACCATGGCGGTTCTTGACAGCATAAAACCTAATTTGAAACTGAGGATGGCTGCACTTCTCCACGACATAGGTAAACCGGACTGCTTTACTGTGGATGAAAAGGGCAGAGGGCATTTTTACGGACATCACATAAAATCGGCTGAAGACAGCGAAAAAATACTTAACAGGCTTGGTTATGACCATGAATTTATAATGGATGTTAAAACTCTTATCAGATATCATTACATCAAGGAAATTGTGTCAGGAATCAAAGAAAAGGGAATAAAAAGATTCATTGATGCAGTTGGAGAACATAGGCTTGACGACATGCTGGAACTTGTAAGAGCAGACATGGCGGGAAAACCAAACTCTGAAAATATTGAAGCAGTAAATAAACTTAAAAATATGTGCAGTGAATATCTGCAAAAAAAATATGCCGAGTAACATATCAAACTATTGACAAACATTGATTTTCCACATATTGTATGGGCGGACATTGTGTCCGCCCGGTGTTTTAATATATTAATCACATAATCTTCTTATAAAACTTCCATTCCAAAATTCTAAGTACTGATTCATTTATTCTTTCTTCAGATATTTCACCGTTTGTTACTGCTTCAAGCAATGAATTGTAGCTTTTTTCATAATCTGTGACTATAAGCATGTCGTTGCCTGCAAGAACTGCTGTTGCTTCTGTTGAATTTTCAAGTGCCAGCTCCGAAACAGCTCCCATGGACAAATCATCAGTCATTATAATACCTGTGAATTCCATTTCATTCCTTAAAATATCTATGACTTTGTTTGACAGCGAAGCAGGTAATGCAGGATCAATAGCTTCAACAACGTTGTGTGAAACAAGGATGCTTTCAGCTCCTGCCTTTATGCCTTCCTCAAAGGGGATGAAGTCCCTTTCTTCGAATGTGCTGTAAGGTCTTTTGTCATAGGCAGAACCTGTATGGGTGTCTGAATTGTTGCCATATCCGGGGAAATGCTTTAATGTTGCTGAAATGTTATTCATTTTCATAATACCTACAACAGTTTTCACGTAAAGGCCTGTTTCTTCAGGGGATTTTCCGTAAGCTCTCTTGTTTATGAAATCAGCAGCATCAGTTGAAACATCGGCAACGGGTCCAAGATTAAGGTTTATTCCCAAATCAGCAAGTAAGGCTGACTTTTTAGCAGCATCTTTTTTTATTTCATCAAAACCTCCAATTTCATACAGTTCCTGAGGCGATTTGAAACGCTCATCTGCAAGCAGTGGATTGGAACTCACTCTTACAACTGTGCCACCTTCTTCGTCTACTCCTATAATCATTGGGATGTTGTTTTTTTCCTGATAGCTTCTGATATTATCAATTACTTCAGTCTTTGTCTTTCCTTCAAAGTCTCTTCCAAACAATATGAATCCTCCGGGTTTTAGTGACATGAAAGAATCAAACTGTTCTTCCTCGGGACACCTTACAAGAAACATCTGTCCGATTTTTTCTTCAAGAGTCATTTTATCCAAATATTCCTGGGCTTCATTTTTATATTCATGAAAAAGGCTTGTATCTTCTTCCTCAGGTGTTTCAACGGATTCCGAGGGCTCTGTATCTTCTATGGGCGGCAGTGCCGGGGTGTTGTTTTGATCATCTCTTGGAATTTCTCTTATGAGGGAACATCCTGAAAGAACGAATGTCCATAATAAACAAATAATAATTTTTTTCACTTTCTGTCTCCTTGGTTGTTGTCTTATTAATATTAACAAATATCAAAATATTAGACGAGCAATTTTTAATTTTGTTCAATTTGTAATTGTAATGTTAATAAATTGACTTGAATTAAAAATAATGCTATAATTACAATCATTAAAAAGCAGGTGATATTATGGAATTAGTGAATGAACCTAAGACTAAACGTGGATTGGAAACGTTAGACAAAATTAGCAAGGCTGCCGAGGAGCTATTTAGTGAAAAGGGTTATTATGATACTGGAATTACTGATATAGTAATGAAGGCAGGCATTGCTCAAGGTACGTTTTACATATATTTCAATGATAAAAAAAGCGTCTTTGTTTATTTGATTAATAAATTGGGGAAAGAATTAAAAGACAGCATAAGGTTTAACACCAAGGTCAGCAAAGACAGATATGACGAAGAATACATGGGAATAAAAACATTCCTTAACTTTGTTGGCGAGCATATAGGACTTTTTAAAATAGTTTGGCAGGCTCAGTTCGTAGATATGGAACTATTTAAGGAATATTACGAATCTTTTTCTAAAGGTTATGTCAAAGGAATTGTAAAAGCTCAGACCAAAGGGGAAATGACGGACATCGACCCTGTTATATTGTCCTACTGTCTTATAGGAATTGCAAATTTCACAGCATTGAAGTCAATTGAATTTGACGGAAAAAGCAGCAACTATGATGAAGTTGTGGAAGAAGTAATGAAGTTCATACGAAACGGCGCATTTAAAAGTAAGGAAGCATAGGATTCTGTTAAGTAAACTAAATAAAAATTTGGCAGCACATTAAGTAGTCTTAATGTGCTGATTTTTTACTTATAAAAAGTCGAAAAGAAAACGTTGACAAAATATACCAGCCATAATATAATAATTATGAAACATGACTCATGTGTCATATTAAAAATATAGGAGGTTGGAAATGGATTTATCAAGCAAGAAAACAGCTATAATTGTAATGATAACAATATTATGGCTAACAATCAATTTTTTGGGCTGGAATGATTACTATCTGGTTTCTATGTACTTGGGAGTAGTTTTAATGTTGCTTTACATGATGCTTGGAATTGCCAAGCAAGGAATATTATCTAAAAAACTGTTTTTCTACTGTTTAATTCCATGGGCAGTTATATGGATAGCAAGTTTCACACTTGCTGATTACTATGCTGCTTTGTTTGCCGGTGCAATGCCTTCTTTCACAATCTTAGGTTTTCATCCTTCTTTTGCATCAATAGTTGTGGGATATTGGATAGGCGGAATGTTAACGTTAACAATCATGTATTACAATTTAAAAGATGAATGGCTTTCCCAGAAGGACTGGGACGATTTTGTCAAGAAAATCGCAAGCATTGATGAAACAGAAAAAGGAGGAGCACAATGAGCGCAACTGCTAAAACTTTAATTATGACATTTTCTTTCCTTATGATTGCAGTATCATTTTTTATAGGATGGTGGGCTAAAAAGAAAGTTACTTCATCTGAAGCATATTTTGGAAGCACCGGAATGTTCGGACCGTTTACAGTGGGCCTTTCAAGCACTGCAGCAGTAGCAAGTGCATTTGCCCTTGTGGGAGTTCCGGGACTTATGTACTCAACAGGAAATGCCATGGCATTCTGGATGTTGTCATCGGCTGCATTTGCAATGGCATACTTGATACTTGGCAAGAAAGTAAGGGCAATGGCTGAAATAGGAAAAGTTGCAAGTCTGGGAGATCTTTCTGATTTGAGATATAACAACAACAGGGTTATTAAAATTACAATGTCACTGACTTTATTCTTAGGATGTGTAGCATATCTGGCAGCTCAAATAAAAGCAGGCTCTGAATTGTTTGGGCATTTGCTGGGATGGGACCCTCTCGTTGCAGGATTTGTAATATTTGGAGTATTGGCAGTGTATATGTCTATAAGCGGAGAAGTTGGCGGTCTATTGACACAGGCTTTTCAAGGGCTTGTTATGGTAATAGCCGGTGTAGTAATAGTAGTTTCATTTTTTAATATCACTGGGGGCTTTGGAGAAGTTTTGAAAGTTACATCCCAGGCAGGGACAGTTACAGCAAATGAAATAACAAAAGAGTTCAGTCCTGATATGCTCAATGCGTGGGGAAGCATGCCGAGGACAGTTGCTATGACATGGATGCTTATTCCTATCCTTGGAACTGTGGGACAGCCGCAGGTTATCACTCGTATGTACGCTTTAAAGGACCCAAGAGACATGCCTAAGATGGGACTTTATACAGCACTGTCTCACACAATGGTCGGATTGCTCACAATGGTTGTTTCAAGCGGTGCATTGTACCTTGTTGCAACAGGAAAAATTGATCCCCTTGTAAAAGGAGACAGAGCAATATATGCAATGGCTGATTATGCGGGAATAACAGCACAGCTGTTTGTTTATGCCGGAGTTCTTGCTGCAGCAATGTCATCTGCAAGTTTGTTCCTTTCAATTTGCTCAACTGTTGTATCACGTGATATACCAAGCGCTTTGGGTTTTAAATTTGAGCCAAAGAAACAAGTTCAGATTTCAAGAATTTCAATGCTTGTTCTCGGTATCATATCAATAGTTTTTTCTGTAACACAAGGTGAGATGGTTGGAATTCTCGGAACATTTGGATGGGGAACACTTATGTCAGCTACATTTCCTGTGTTTGTGCTGGGACTTTTGTGGAAAAGAGCAAACGAAAAAGGTGTTATGTGTGGAAGTATAACAGGTCTTGCTTTAAACATAGCTTCTTTTGCAGGCTTCAAGTGGCCTGGAGTTTTGCCGTGGTACTTTAATGTAATAACCATAAGCATTGCAGTCACAGTTGCAGTGTCGCTTATTACAAAGGAACAGGGCTTGAGCAGAAAGCTGCAGGCAGTTATAGATTTATAAAATGGATGGGAGGTGAGTTATTCACCTCCTTGCAAAAAAATTATGGAGGTATGTGATGATAAATAATGGATGGATAGGAAACTACTCGTATTTCAGGGCAAGAATCAACGGCAGCAGCGAAGCTGTTTACGACCTGGATAACAATGTTCATTATACCTATAAGGATTTGGAAGACAGAGCCAACAGGCTGGCAAACTACATGAAAGACAAACTTGGTATTGTAAAGGGAGATAGAGTTGCTTTCATATCCAGAAACAGAATTGAACTTATAGACGCATATTATGCAACCGGTAAACTTGGGGCAGTATTGATTCCTTACAATGCCAGATTGTCAGCAGCTGAATTTGAAAAACTTTTAAACAGTGAAAGTCCAAAAATATTGTTTTACGAAGAAATTTTTAAAAACACCGTTGAGGAATTTAAGGAAAAAACAAGCATTGAAAAATATGTTGTGCTGAAGGATACACCTGATAAAAGTGAAGAATTAGATTATATGAAAATTATGAGCTATGAAAACAACAGTATGGTTTTTTGCAGTGATCTTGTCCTTGATGACATTCATCTGATTATACATACAGGAGGAACAACAGGACTTCCAAAGGGTGGCATGATTTCTCATCATTCATTGATTTTCAACGCTATGAATGAAATATGCACATGGGGGCTGAACTATGAAGACAGTGCTTTCATAATACTTCCTCTTTATCATACTGGAGGATGGAATCTTCTTACTCTTCCTCTGCTGCACTGCGGCGGAAGAATTATAATCAATAAACAGTTTGATCCCAGACTCACTCTTGAAGTCATAGAAAAAGAAAAGACTACGCTTCTTTTTGGAGCCGCCACAATATTTAGAATGATGTCGGATTTGCCGGAGTTTGAAAATGCTGATCTATCAAGTCTCAAATGGGTTATGGCAGGTGCTGCACCCACTCCTATCAACATCATGGAAAGGTTCTGGAACAAAAAAATTAAATTTGTTCTTGGCTATGGAATGACTGAAGCAGGTCCAAATAATCTTTCAAGCACACCGCAGTTTATGGCGGATGAGACTATTAAGTCAAAGTATGCATCCGTAGGCAAGCCAATGTATATGACAATAACAAAGGTTGTTGATGATAGTGGCAATGAAGTTGGAGCAAATGAAGTTGGTGAACTGTTGTGGAGCGGACCTCAAATATTCTCAGGGTATTGGAACAACGAAAAAGAAACAAAAAAGACTCTTGATGGAGGGTGGGTATATACCGGAGATATGGCCACGGTCGATGAAGACGGTTACTACTACATTGTTGGCAGAAAGAAAAACATGTTCATAAGCGGCGGAGAAAATGTGTTTCCACCTGAAATAGAAAGCGCAATATATGAAATACCTCAAGTACAGGAAGTATGCGTATTCGGTGTTCCCGATGAAAAGTGGGGAGAAGTAGGGAAGGCTGTTGTATCACTGAAGGCAAATGCTTCAATAACTAAAGGTGAAATACAAAGTGTTTTAAGAAACAAACTTGCTGGCTATAAAATACCAAAGTACATTAAGTTTGTTGATGATATTCCTAAAAACAATGTGGGCAAGATTGTAGTATCAAAAATAACGGAGCTGTACGGAAAGTGCGACGATTAGGAGGTTGACATGGACATCGTAGGCATAAAGAATATAGGAATCTATGTGCCGCCTAAAATAAAAGACAGTGCAAAGATAGCAGAACTTTCCGGAATACCTGAAGATGTTATCCGAGAAAAATTCGGAATAGTTCATGTTCATGAAGCGAGTCAGGATGAAACAGTGTCCTTCATGGGAATTGAAGCAGCTAAAAGAGCAATTGAAGGTTTTGATCCAAAAAAGCTTGACTTGGTTGTATACTGCGGAAGTGAGTATAAAGATTACTACCTGTTTAACTGTGCAGCTAAAATTCAGCATGAAATAGGAGCAGTCAATGCCAATGCATTTGAAATTCATTCGTTGTGCTCAGCAGGTGTTTATTCTCTGAAAATATTAAAGAGCATAATGCTTTGTGATGACAGTATAAATCATGTGCTTCTTGTATCTTCTTCAAAGGAAACTCAGATTATAAATTATAAAAATCATAATTCAAGATTCATGTTCAATTTTGGTGATGGTGCTGCTGCAGTTCTCTTGGAAAAGGGTCTTGATAAAAATGTAATTCTGGAGACACACATGATAAGTGATGGTCAATTTGCAGAGGATGTGGCTGTATTCGGAGTAGGCTGCAGGAATTTTAAAACAAATGCAGACATAAAATGCAATGACAAGTTTTTAAATGTTCCTGACATTCAATCCATGAAAAAAAGGCTTGATCCTATAACACTTGACAATTTTAACAGCGTAATAGCAAAGTCTATTAAAAAGAGCGGATATACGGACAAAGACATAGGTTTCGTTGCTCCAATATTCATGAAGAGGTCAATACTTGAAAAAATACTGGAGAAATATAATCTCACTGAAGATAATTCTTTTGTGCTTGAAGAATATGGGCACTGTCAGTCTGCAGATGCATTTATATCTTTAACGGAAGGTGAAAAAAAAGGAAGGCTTAAAAAAGGAAAAATTGCGGTTCTGCTTGGAGCAGGAACGGGTTATACATGGGCAGCTACGGCTGTGAGATGGGGGTAGCATATGAAAATATTAGGAATTTGTTCAAGTCCAAGGATGGAAGGAAACACTTTCTATTACTTGAAGACAGCATTGTCTGAAGCTGAAAAACTAGGAGCGGAAACTGAGCTTATACAGCTTTCAGGGAAAAAAATATCCGGATGCAGAGCATGTTACGAATGCGTTAATGCTAAAAAATGCACTCAGGAGGATGATTTTCAGGAAATTTTTGAAAAGATAACTAGAGCAGACGGCTTGCTGCTTGCTTCTCCTGTATATCATTCATGCATTACTCCTGAAATGAAATGCGTTCTTGACAGAGCAGGATTTTCCGGGCGATGGGCTAAAAATGAAATGAAGGAAACAAAATCAAGCTACGATTGGAAAGGTTCAGCTCTATCGGGCAAGATAGTGGCTCCTGTTACAGTTGCCAGGAGAGCAGGGCAGAACTTTGCATTTGCTGAAATTTTGCTTTGGGCAGCTGCAAATGACTGCATCATTGTGGGCAATACTTACTGGAATGTGGGTGTTGCAGGCAAGGGTGGCGCTTATAATGCCAAGGAAGACCAGGAAGGGATCGGAATAATGACGAGACTTGCGGGAAATATGGTAGATGTTATTAAAAAATTAAATTCAGAGGTAAATTATGAACAGGCTTAAGGATAAGGTTGCAGTTGTCACCGGTGGTGCCAGAGGCATAGGAAGGTGCATTTGCGAACTATTTGCAGATGAAGGAGCTAATGTGATTGCTCTTGATATTTCAGATATTTTTTATGAAAAAGACGGAGTTGAAGGATATAAGGCTGACTTGTGCTCTGCAAGCGAAATTGAAATATTTGTTGATTATGTTATGAAAAAGTATAGTAAAATAGATGTGCTTGTTAATAATGCCGGAATTACCAAGGATGCATTGATTGAAAAAATGACTGAAGATATGTGGGATGCTGTCATGAATGTAAACTTAAAGTCAGTGTTCAACCTTACAAAACATGTCTTGCCATCAATGAAGGAAAACAGAAGCGGATCAATTATTAACATATCTTCTGTTGTAGGAGAATACGGAAATGTAGGTCAGTCAAACTATGCTGCTTCAAAAGCAGGAATAATAGGTCTTACAAAGACATGGGCAAAGGAATTTTCAAGAAAAGGAGAAGATATCAGGGTAAATGCAGTGGCTCCAGGATATGCCAATACGGAAATGATGGCTACAGTTCCTGAAAAGGTTTTGGAATCCATACGAGAAAAGACTATGCTTAAAAGGCTTGGAGAGCCTGTTGAAATTGCCAATGCCGTATTGTTTCTTGCGTGCAGCGAATCTTCATATATTACCGGACAAGTGATTTCTGTAAACGGAGGCTTGAGGCTTTAAATTTAAGAGATAAAAAAAGGAGGACCTATGCCGATCCTCCGATTTTTTTATTGAGCTGTTTCTTCAGTTGTTGGCATTTCAGGAGCGTTCAAAGCTTCTTCTGGGATTTCAAAGTCTGTTGCCTTGTTTACATTTGAAATTTCCATAACCATTGTTACCTTCATGCTGTTAAGCATTGCCTTGTCAGATTCTGACATGTCGCCGAGCATGTCTGTCATTCCTGACATCATACCTGATATCATCTGGCTTAAGTCCATTTCGTATTTAACAATTTCTTTTGTTGCTTCATCAACGTATACTACGAAAGTAAGGTCTCCCATGTTTCCGGATACAAGTTCATCAAGCATCTTTGCAGTCATTTCTTCTTGTTCGCTCATTGAAGCTGAAAGTCCTTCAACATATCCGCCAAGCAAATCCTTGTATATTTCTGTTGACATTGAGTACTGCATTCTTAAAAGTGTTCTTCCTGCATCATCAGTATATTTGCCGAAGTATTTTACATCTTTGATGTATTTCTTCATGAGTTCCTTGTTTGCTTCGATTTTATCATGGTCATATTTCATGAGCATTGCAAACATTTCATCTTCAACTGTTGACTTCATCCATGTCAAGGCACCTTGGCTGTCAGGCATTCCCATGTAAGTTGTGTAGCCTTTGTCATCAGCTGACAAGTACATTTGCATAACTGGTTGTGACATTTGTTGTCCCATTACGTCCATAACCATGTCTGCAGTGATTTTTGCTTTCATTGGGTTTGTGAAGATTGTCATGAGCATGTTCATTTTCATGTGCATTGCCTGAACACTTCCTGCATCATCAGGAACGTTCATTGACATGTGCATTTCTGCAGTTGCATCATAGTTTTTCCAGTCATATGACTTGTTGTTTGCTTCTGTAAATATAGCAGCAGCATCTACTGGTGTTGTTGTTATAACCACTGTGTTAAGAGCCTGATCCCATTCAACTGAGGATCCGAATGCTTCAATGACTGCTCTTATTGGAAGATATGTTCTTCCGTTTACTATTTTTGCGGCTGTGTCTGTAGCAATTTTTTCGCCGTTTTTCATTATGTAGTTTTGTTCCACAGGAACCTCGACTTTAATGTCGCCTTTTACAGCAACAGCACTGCGGCTTTCATTGTTCCACTCAACAGTTGCACCGAATTTCTCAAGAGCAGCTCTAAACGGAACCAGTGTTCTGCTGTTTTCGTCAACAAACGGAAATCCCAAACTATCATTAAATTCAACTTTTGTTGAATCAATGCTTATTATAATTTCATTTGTTGTGTCAGCAAATGCGGTTACTGACGTAAAAATTAAAACTAATACTAGACTTAAAACAAAAACGATTTTTTTCATTATATTCCCTCCATATATTTGAATATTCGTCCTTTTACATGATATATTAATATCAATGCAAAATCAATACTTTAATATAATTATTTGATTAATTTGTAAACTATTACAAAAATTAGGGTTTTTTATTTTTAGTATTGAAACAATAAGAACATATGATTAAATACTGCAAATTCAGGTATAATTGTATACATAAGGAGGAAATGGTATGGAAATTGATTTTAACAAATCAGTACATGATTTGTGCAAAGAATATCCTGATGTTAAAAACATACTGGCGGAACTTGGATTTTCAGATATAACGAAGCCTGGTATGCTTGAAACTGCAGGAAGGTTCATGACAATAAAAAAGGGTTCTATAACCAAAGGAATAGAAATTGAAAAAATAAAGCAGGAATTTATAAAAAGAGGATATGAAATAAAACAATAAATAAAGGAGAGATTATGAGCGAACAAATCAATAATAGGGAGTACAGAAAAGAGGTAATCAAGCAGGTTATTCAAGAGCTCCATGAGGGGAAAAGCGTCGAAGATGTGAAGCAAAAATTTGAGAAGGCATTTGCAGGAGTGTCTGCAACTGAAATTTCTGAAGCAGAGCAGGCATTAATAACAGAAGGTCTTCCTGTTTCAGAGGTTCAGAGGCTTTGTGATGTCCATTCAGCAGTATTCAAGGGTTCCATAGAAGAAATTCACAGAGAAACAGACCCGGTTAAAATTCCCGGACATCCTGCCAATGTATTGATGCTTGAAAACAGGGAAATAGAAAAAATTATTGAAAACCAGGTAGTAAAAAATCTTGAAAGCAAGAGTCCGGATGCAATTCATAATTTGAACAGAGGGTTTGAGGAATTATCAAAAATAAACATACACTATTCAAAGAAGGAAAATCTTTTGTTCCCTTACATGGAGAAGTATGGAATCACTGCTCCTCCAAAGGTTATGTGGGGCGTGGATGATGAAATAAAAGAAGAACTTAAAATGATACAATCTGATTTGTCATACGGAGTTCTCAATGAAGATTTGAAAAAGGGAATCAATGATTTGATGACCAGAATTAAAGAAATGATTTTCAAGGAAGAAAATATAATGATTCCAATGCTTCTGGATACAATGACTGAAGACGAGTGGAAAAAGGCAGCAGATGACAGCAGCGAAATAGGACACATGATTGATTTTGTTCCTGTATGGAAGCCTGAAATAAAGTACAAGGAAGAAATTAAGGAAGAGGCCCAGGAACCCGGAGCAATTACTTTCCCAACGGGAGTTTTAAAAGCCGATGAACTTCAGTACATACTTAACACTCTTCCTCTTGACATAACATTTGTAGGAAATGATGACACAGTAAAATATTTTTCTCAGGGAAAAGAAAGAATTTTCCCAAGAACAAAGACCATAATAGGGAGGAATGTTTCAAACTGCCATCCACCGGCAAGTGTACATATAGTTGAAGGAATTGTGGAAGATTTGAAAGCAGGAAAGAAAGACCATGAGGATTTCTGGATTAAAATGGGAGAAAGATTTGTTTATATACGATATTTTGCCGTTAGAAACAATGCCGGAGAATTCCTTGGAGTTCTTGAAGTAACGCAGGATATCAAGCCAATACAGGATTTAACCGGAGAAAAAAGACTGGTTTCAGAGTAACGATAGAAAATGAACTGTTTTGAGTTTGTCAGATTTATTGACAGATCTAATTTTACACAAACCGTAGGGGCGGATCTTGTATCCGCCCGTGTTATTAAGCCAATAATTTGTTATCTTCGGGAGGACACGAGGTCCTCCCCTACACATTGAAATAACATTGTCATCAATCTAAGGAACTCTTATGAGTTTCTTTTTTTGTCTATTGAATATCATTGAATATTTAATTCCAGGAGTATATAATAATATTAATTATTATTTATATTTTGAAATTTCATAAATAAATTCTAAGGGGAGAATATGGATAGGAAATATGTTCTTGCATTGGATCAGGGCACTACAAGCTCAAGAGCAATTCTTTTTGACAGAAACGGAAACATTGTTAAAATTTCTCAAAAGGAATTCAGGCAGATTTACCCAAACCCCGGATGGATTGAGCACAATCCTTTGGAAATATGGGAAACTCAGCTTAATGCTGCCAGAGAAGTTTTAAATGGCATAAATAAAGAAGAAGTAGCGTGCATAGGAATTACAAACCAAAGAGAAACAACAGTGCTGTGGGACAAAAATACAGGACAGCCAGTTTACAACGCCATAGTATGGCAGAGCAGGCAGACGTCGGAAATTTGCGATCAGCTTAAGAAATCAGGCATGGAGCCATACATAAAGGAAAATACAGGACTTGTTGTGGATGCATATTTTTCAGGAACAAAAATAAAGTGGATATTGGACAATGTGCCGGGTGTCAGGGAAAGAGCTGAAAAAGGGGAAATACTTTTTGGAACCATTGACACGTGGCTTGTGTGGAAACTAACAGGGGGCAAGGCTCACATAACTGATTATTCAAATGCATCCAGGACTATGATTTACAACATAAGAGAACTTAAATGGGATGAAAAAATATTAAATGAGCTTAACATTCCGGCAAATGTACTGCCGGAAGTAAGGCAGTCGTCAGAAATTTATGAAAACACTGTGAAGGATATTTTTGGTGTTGAAATTCCCATATCAGGCATAGCCGGGGATCAGCAGTCTGCTCTTTTCGGACAGCTCTGCTTCCAGGAAGGAATGATGAAAAACACCTATGGAACCGGATGCTTCATGCTCATGAACACAGGCGAAAAAATAGTGAAGTCAAACAAAGGCCTCATAACAACCATTGCATGGGGTGTTGACAACAAGGTGGAATATGCTCTTGAAGGTTCCATATTTGTGGCAGGAGCTGCAATCCAGTGGCTCAGAGATGAACTTAAAATAATCCACGATGCCGCAGATTCAGAATATTTTGCAAGAAAAGTGGATGACAGCAACGGAGTGTATGTTGTTCCTGCATTTACTGGGCTGGGAGCTCCTCACTGGGACATGTATGCCAGAGGTGCAATAGTGGGACTCACCAGAGGAACAAACCGTAATCACATTATAAGGGCAACTCTTGAATCAATTGCATATCAGACAAAGGACGTAATCGAAGCAATGATTGAAGACTCAGGCATCAATCTCACAGCCCTCAAGGTTGACGGGGGAGCTACTGCCAACAATTTTCTCATGCAGTTTCAATCAGACATTTTGGATGTAAACATAGAACGACCTGAAGTCACAGAAACAACAGCTTTAGGTGCTGCATATCTCGCAGGACTTGCAGTGGGATTCTGGAAATCTAAGGGCGAAATTTCACAGTACTGGAGCATCAACAGAAAGTTCAAGCCTGAAATGGATGAAGAAAAAAGAAATGTACTGTACGAAGGATGGAAAAAGGCAGTCGGAAGGTCTAAAGACTGGGTATGACCGTAAAAAATTAAGAGTTAAGAGTTAAGAATGAAGAATTATTTCTCATATTTTATGTATTGATTGTATGACACATTGACAATATGTTACTGATGATATGTAAGTTTATGTCATCCTGAACGAAGTGAAGGATCTTGTTTTTAAAGATGAGATCCTGCAGTTTCGCACACAAATTTATTTATTCGCTATCGCACACATAAATTTGGTGCACATTGCGAATGACCTACCACTATTTTTCGGAAAAATACCCGAAAAATAGGGTTAGGGCAACTTTCGCAGGCTCAGGATGACAGCTTCAATACAAATAGAAATCATAATTTTGGAGGGTTAAATGAACAGCAATTTTTATATTAATAACAGAGCGTGTTTTGCAGAAAGAATGGAGGATTATTCTACAGCAGTTTTCTTTTCCGGAAAGGCTCCAAGGGAAAGCGCAGATCAGGAATATGAGTTCTCTGTTGACAGGAATTTTTTCTATCTAACAGGAATAGACCGTGAAGACATGGTTTTAATAATCAACAAAATAGCCGGTAAAGTAACAGAAGCCTTATATATACCACCTGTTGATGAATATTTTGAAAAATGGTTCGGAATTCTCATGCGCAAAGAAGAAGCTCAAGAATTGTCCGGAATAAAAACGATTGAAGAAAGAGACTCATTCATGGCTCAGTTTGCCAAAAAACTTTCATCTTCAGACAGACCTGACAATGTATATATTTTTTCTTATATAGTTGACAAGGATGAATCATATGACAGCTACAGGAGTCTTGCTCACTGGATTCGCAACCAGTATCCTGCAGTGAACATCAAAAGCTCCCTGGACATAATGATTGAGCTTAGAAGTTCAAAGTCTGAGGAAGAAGTTAGTGAAATAAAGACTGCAATAGGATATACAAAGGAAGCTCTTGAATTTGTCATGAAAAATTTAAAACCTGGCAAGTTTGAATATCAGGTCAAGGCAGATTTTGAATATCAGCTCATGCTAAGAGGCTCTAAACCAAGCTTTAAAACTATTGGAGCTTCAGGAGCTAAGGCTGTAATTCTTCATTACATAGAACTAAAGCAAAAAATCGCAGATGGAAGTTTGATACTTCTTGACCTTGGAGCATTGTCAAACAATTATGCTTCAGACATTACAAGGACATATCCTGCAAACGGAAAATTCACACAGAGACAAAAAGACATTTACAACATAGTGCTTGAAGCTCAGGATGTGACTATGGATGCAATGCATGTGGGAGCAAGCGAGGTTGAAGTTAATGACAAAGTGAAAGCTCACTTTGCTAAAGGGCTGAAAAGCTTGAATATAATCAAGGATGATGCTGATGTTGAAAAATATTATTACCACAGCATAGGTCATCCTCTGGGACTTGATGTTCACGACCTTAGAAGAAGAGACAAGATTATGCAGGAGAACAATGTCTACACAGTTGAACCAGGTCTTTACATCAAAGAAGAAGGAATAGGAATAAGGATTGAAGATGATGTGTGGGTTACAAAGGGTGGGATTATAAACCTTTCCAAGGATATCATAAAGACTGTAAACGACATTGAAAATTTTATGAAATAAATAAGAGTGCAAAAATCGCAGGAAAAAATCCTGCAATTTTTGTACAATAAATAATCTGAAATGTTTTAGAAAGGTAAAAATTATGAGCAAAAATAAAAGTCTGATTGGCTTAATATCAGGCATATTTGTTGCAGTTTTAATTAATATGCTTCCATTGGAAGGATTGTCACCTCAGGGAAAAATGTGCCTTGGATTTACATTGATGACTGTTGTTTTTTGGGCATTTCAAATAGTTCAGTCCGGTTATGCATCAGGACTTTATCTGGCACTTCTTGTGATTTTCAAGGTAGCTGAACCTGCTGTTGTATTTTCCCCTTGGCTTGGAAGCACAATTTATCTTGTCATTGGAGCATACCTTATTGCTTCTGCTGTTAAGTCTTCAGGGCTTGGAGAAAGAATTGCCTATGCATTCATAATAAAATTTATGAATGCATATAGAAGCATTATAATATCAATATTTTTCCTTACATTCATATTGAGTGTTTTAATACCACATCCCTGGCCAAGGGCGTTTCTCATCATGTCAGTTATGTCTGTAGTCATAAAAAATGCAAAAATACCAAAGGAAGATGCTTCTAAAATCGGACTTGCCGTATTTGCTTCTGCAGTTCCTGTATCAATGATTTTTCTGACAGGAGACAGCGTAATAAATACCCTGGCTGTACAATCTTCTGGAATGTCAATAAGCTGGCTTAAATGGTTTGTATACATGGGACCTCCAAACATTATTTCAAGCATAATTACATGTGTATTGATTTTAATCCTCTTCAAACCAACTGCTGAAGTTACAGTCAGCAAAAATGAAATGAAAGAAAAACTCAGTGCGCTTGGCCCTGTATCAGTCAAGGAAAAAAGAACTATTGTATGGCTTTCAATATCTGTTGTACTGTGGATGACCGACTCAATACATGGAGTTGACATTGGATGGATCACGCTTTTGATTGCAATGCTCATGAGTTTTCCTGTCATAGGTGAAGTCCTGACACCAAAACAATGGGGAGAAGTGCCTGTGTATGTATTGTTGTTCCTTACAGCTGCCATGACTATAGGCAGAGTAGGAGGTGTTACGGGAATGAATGCATGGATTGCTGAAACAATCCTTCCTTCGTCAATACCTTCAAATCCCTTTGTGCTTGCATTCATCATATCTTTAATTTCAATGGGAATTCATATGGCTTTAGGAAGCGTTATTGCTGTTATAGGAATTGCAATTCCGGCTCTTTTGATATTCACAGAGCCCATGGGCATAAGCCCCATAGTCACAACGCTGCTTGTGTACACATCAATTGGAATTCATTATATACTTCCTTTCCACCACCTTGACGTCCTTGTAGGACTGGGTGAAGAAAACGGCATGTACACACAAAAAGAGGTAATGCGCCTTGGGATTTATCTTACGCTGGTTGTGTTCATAATAACTGTTGCAGTAGAAGTTCCCTACTGGAAGATGATAGGATTATTTTAATTGAAGTCAAAATAATTATTTTGCATTAAAAAATCCCAATTAATTGTAAGTGGGATTCAGAATGTAGACAAAATCGTAAGATTAGAATAAAATAATCGAATTTACACATTTATGCTGTGCATGGCTCTGTTATGGCGATAAAGTGGATTTATTGAAACGAAATATTAAGTTGTGTCGATATTTTTCCAGATTTTGTTCAGTATTGATGTAAGCTTAAGTATCATGGTATCATTCTTTTTCTCTTTGAGAAAACCGAAGTTTAAATCTACAGTGAGGTCAACGCCATGCCAAATTTTCACCTTGTTTTCTATTGCAAGTTGCGCTGCAATGGGCTCTGCCAATAACGAACAGGCTATCCCTTCTTTCACAAGCTTTCCTATTAGCAATTCATCATCAACGTACATAATTTTTGTTGTATGATAGCCATTTTTCTCAAAATATTCGATCGTTTCTTTGTAAAATGGACATCCCTTAGTTGTCCAAATCCATTGAACCTTTGAAAAGTGCTCAAACGTGAGTTTATCTTCATCTATATTCCAACTCGGAGGATAAACAACAACCATTCTAAATGATTGCAATTTCACTTGCGTTACATGAGGTGCTATGATTTTCCCATAATAAAATCCAGCATCTATTTGAGAATTAGCTAGTGCATTTGCAATCTCTTCACTTTTTACATCTTTAAAATGAATTTCTACATTAGGGAACTTCTTAGAAAATTGATCGAGCAACTGTCTTATTCGAAGAACTTCGCTATCTGTATTTAGGCTGAGCTGAATGCTTTTGACGGTGTTATGATTTAATGCAAGTGCGGTGTCCGTAAAATCATCAATAAAGCTCAAAATTTTCTCAGCTTTTGAAAGTAATTGTGACCCTTCTGAAGTTAATGACATACCCCTTGCGTTTCTATGAAAAAGCAGAAATCCGAGTTCCTTCTCTAGAGCCTTTATTTGAGCGCTAATAGCTGGTTGGCTAGTTAACAGATTTGCTGAAGCTTCTGTGAGATTACTGGTTTTGGCAATTTCAGTAAAAGCTCTTAATTGCCGTATTTCCATAGCAATCACCTTCCTAATTTGTTTTTTTAAACCTAATGATTAAATCAATTTGTTTTTCAAATTGATTTAATCAGAAAATGCAATTGGACTAGAGTGTTCTTTCGCTTTATACTAATGAAAAAAGAAATTTTGAATGGAGGTAACTATATGTCAGTAAGTGTAGCAATGTTTCTTTTCTCAGTGTCAATGTCGATTTCACCTGGTCCAGTTAATATGATGTCCCTTTCTTCCGGTGTTAACTATGGGTTTAAGAGAACTTTTCCTTTTGTCTCTGGGGCAACAGTTGGTTTTACAATACTACTAATTATAACTGGCGTAGGACTAGCGAACACGCTTTCGCACATAAACGGTTTCTATGAAATCTTAGAATACATCGGAGCCGTATATATTGGCTACATGGGTTACAAAATCATGTTCTCCAGCACGGATATCAAATTGAAAGAAGAGAAGCTGCCAAAGTTCTACCAAGGATTTTTGATGCAGTGGCTCAACCCCAAGGCATGGATTGCATGTCTGTCAGGAATCGTTGCTTTTAATCTAAAAGATTCATATATGATGCTGCTTGTGTTTGTCAGTATTTACTTTCCAACCTGCTATATTTCACTCGCAGCATGGGCATTGCTTGGATCTAAGATGCAATTTATAAATAAAGTCAAAAACGGTATTAAAATATTTAATACACTAACTGGAGGCGTGCTAATCGTTGTTGCTATATATCTATTGTATACGGCATATAAATAGGCATAACTTCAAGTATTTAACCATGCCGCCTTTAAAATCAAACGATATAGTCAGTATTACATTTTATCCAAGTAAAGTCAAGCTAAAAGCTGAAAAAGCAAGACTCAAGGAGGTGTTAGGACTTACCGAAGTCTTGCTTTCTATTAACGCCTGGCAAATATAGACAAAATTAGGCGTTAGATAATACCAAGAAATCAGTGGGTATTTGCATCATCAATATTGTCTACTTAAGGCACGTGGAAACGATAATTCTGATGACGAAATGTGGTACGGAGATGAAAAAGTAGGGTTTGACTACAAGAAGTTGTGGTTTTTGAGTGGAAAATGAATTGAAAAACAAAAGGCATTTAGAATTTGCATTCCAAATGCCTTTTGTCGTTAAACTGAATCCGTCTTAATTGTAAGAGGGATTTATAATTTCAAGGCTTTTTACTCCATAGTCTCCCATTTCAGAATCCCATGTAGTTAGTTCAATGCCGTGCCAATCGGTTCCGCCGGTTTTTATGAGACCGTGTTCATCGGCAAACTTTTCATATTTTTGTATGAGGACTTCAGTGTGGTAAGGATAGTACACTTCAACTCCCCCAAGACCGTGGGATAGAAGAAGTTCCATTTCGCCTAAATCTGCTTTTCCTATACGTGCAGGATGAGCAAAGACGGGTATTCCTCCTGCTTGCCTTATAACCTCAACGGCTTCAGATGAATGAACAGGAAAATCTTCGATGAAGCGGTGTCCCGGGTATTTTTTTACCTTAGTGTTGAAAAATTCAGGCCAGTCCTTCAATGTGTAAGGTTCCCCATTTTCAATCATGGCCTTCATTATGTCAGACAATGCAAGTGATTGTTTGAAATCAGCATATTTTAAAATTTTATTCAAATCGAAATCTATGATGTGATTTTTTTGAAGCCAGTTGTAGTGTTCCAGGAAACTTTCATTGAAATGAGCGCCAATTATTTTCAGAAGGTCCTGAAGCTGACTGTTTTTGATGTCAATGTTGTAACCGAGAACATGTATTAAATGGCCGTTTGAAACCGAAGAAATTTCAATGCCGGGAATAGCCTGAATATTTTCTTTCTGAGATTTTTCTATTATTTCAGCTACTCCGAAAGTTGTATCGTGGTCTGTCAGGGACAATGCTGTCATGTTTTTATTCTTTGCTATTTCAATTATTTCATCTATGGAATTTGAACCGTCAGAATATTTTGAATGAATGTGTAAGTCAATCATGTGATACTCCTAATTTTTTATATAATATTATATCATTTTAATGATAAAATTGTCATTATAATTATTATTTCTAATCATTTTTTAATATTGCACTAATTAATTTTGAATAAATTGTGTGTATTATATTATCAAACGAATATAATAATGGTAAAGGGAGATGTAATATGGAAATTTTAATAGGAATTTTTGTATTCTTTATATTTATAGCTGCAGCTCTTAACATAGGAGTTGTGTTGTTTAAAATATTGTTTACAATAATAGGTGCAGTTATGGGATTTGTTCTCATAATCATGCTTATTCCGCTGGGAATTGGATTCTTGCTTATTCCTGCAATAATAATAGGAATAATCGCAGCGATTATTAAATGTATACAGTTTATATTTTAGCATAAGAATACAAGACTCCGGACTCGGAGTTTTATTTTTGTTGACAAATAAATGATATTTATGTATAGTTTAACATAAGAATTGAAATAATATATTAATGGCAATGAAGAGAAGAGTAATTTTTAAATCATGATAAAGAGAACCGGGAAAGGTGGAAGCCGGGGATTGATTTTTAAATGAACATGGCCTCGGAGCCTTGTGCCTGAACTTTTTTAGGGTACAACGTATGGTATACGTTATAATGCACGGTCAATGACCTGGTAAGGCTCATGCTGCGAAGCATGTGCGAAAAAGAGTGGTAACGCGAAACATCGCCTCTTAGCTTTGTGCTAAGGGGCTTTTTATTTGCAAGAATAAGCAGGAGGAAAAAAATGGATAAAGGCAAATATTATTTAACGACAGCAATAGCATATACATCAGGCAAACCACATATTGGAAATACATACGAAATCGTACTGGCTGACAGCATAGTCAGATTCAAGAAATTAAACGGATACGATGTGTATTTTCAAACAGGAACTGATGAACATGGAGAAAAAATTCAAATCAAGGCAGAGGAAGCAGGAAAGACTCCTCAGCAGTTTGTTGATGAAGTTGCAGGAGAAATCAAGCGCATTTGGGATTTGATGAACACAAGCTACGATAATTTCGTAAGGACAACAGATCCTATGCATGAAAAGAAAATTCAGCAGATATTCAAGAGACTGTACGACCAGGGAGACATTTACAAAGGATATTACGAAGGATGGTACTGCACACCGGACGAAGCATTCTTTACTGAATCACAGCTTGTTGACGGCAAGTGTCCTGACTGCGGAAGAGAAGTGCACATGGCAAGAGAAGAGGCATATTTCTTCAAAATGAGCAAGTATGCTGATAGGTTGATGAAACATATAGAGGAAAACCCAGAGTTCATTCAGCCTGAATCACGCAAGAATGAAATGGTGAACAATTTCATAAAACCAGGCCTTCAGGATTTGTGCGTTTCAAGAACATCTTTCAACTGGGGAATACCGGTAACATTTGATGAAAAACATGTTGTTTATGTATGGATTGATGCCCTCAGCAACTACATCACATTCATAGGTTACGACCCTGAAGGAAACCACAGCGAACTTTACAAAAAATACTGGCCTGCAGATGTTCATTTAATAGGCAAAGATATATTGAGATTCCACACAATTTATTGGCCTATACTTTTGATGGCACTTGGGGAAGAGCTTCCAAAACAAGTTTTCGGCCACCCATGGCTCATGGTTGGTGAAGGAAAAATGAGCAAGTCAAAAGGAAATGTTATTTATGCCGATGACTTGGTTGATTTGTTTGGAGTTGATGCAATAAGATATTTTGTGCTGCATGAAATGCCTTTTGCAAGCGACGGAACACTGACATATGAACTTGTAATAGAAAGAATAAATTCAGACCTGGCAAACATACTTGGAAATCTTGTAAACAGAACAGTTACAATGACAAACAAGTATTTTGACGGCGAAATAATGGCACCTGTTGAGCATGAACCTATTGATGATGAACTTATAAGTTTAGCCCTTGAAACACCATTAAAAGTAGAAAAGAAAATGGATGAGCTGAGGGTTTCTGATGCAATAGATGAAATTTTTACTCTTCTTAGAAGAAGCAACAAGTATGTTGATGAAACTCAGCCATGGGTTCTCGGCAAGGATGAAAGCAAGAAAGCAAGACTTGGAACTGTTTTATACAACCTGCTTGAATCTATAAGAATAGCAGCAGTATTGCTGGAGCCATTTTTGCCTGAAACAGCACAAAAAATTTACAAGCAGATAAACACTGACAAGACTGACTGGGATTCTCTTGCACAATTTAACGGAATGGTTTCTGGACAAAAGGTTGGAACACCTGAAATATTGTTTGCAAGAATAGATGCTGTGAAGAAAATGGAGGAAATAAACAAAATTAACGAAGCTAAAAAGGCCTCTGAAGCACCGTCCCAAACACCTTCTGAAACAAAAAAAGAAGAATCGAAAGAAACAAAGGAAGAAACTGCAGAAGATGATGGTCTCATTTCAATAGATGACTTTGCAAAAATTGATTTGAGAGTTGCTGAAATAGTAAAAGCAGAAAAACACCCCGATGCCGACAAGCTTCTGATACTTCAATTGAAGCTGGGTGATGAAGTCAGACAGGTGGTTTCTGGAATTGCCAAGTATTATGAACCTCAGGATCTTGTAGGAAAGAAAATTGTAATGGTTTACAATTTAAAACCCGTTAAGTTAAGGGGAGTCGATTCAAACGGCATGATACTTGCAGCTCAAAAAGGAAAGAAACTCACTTTGATTTCCACACTTGAAGACATTCCGGACGGAGCAAAACTCAGTTAATTAAGAATGAAGAATAAATATAATTAAGAATGAAGAGTTAAGAGTTAAGAATTAAATGAAGAGAACGGCGAGCCGTTCTCTATTTTTTTTACAAAAACCTTGAATTATCAACCTGTAGGGGCGGACCTCGTG
>DehalE1_100014_pt1 | contig 67354 bp, 61 predicted proteins | sample DehspE1_FD_43922 | JGI IMG/M metagenome (IMG submission 43922) | reverse complement strand
CCGGACCAGGTTGGGGACGGTTCCGAACTCGGTCCGACTTGTCCACAGGCCCCGGATCCGAGCCGAAACTGTGGAAAAGCCGGACCGCCAGGAACCGTCCCCGGCTGTCGGTGGGGATGCGTAGGGTGCGGGTCATGGCCACCACGGACGAACGGGACGGACCTGACGCCCCGCGGCTGCACCCACCCACCCTCGGCACGCTGGTGGCCGTGCCGGACGCGGTCGCGCTGGACGGCGACGACGACCTCGACGAGGTGGCGATCCGCGACCTCACCGCCGACGAACTGGTCTGGACGGGCCGCCGGCGCTTCGGCGCGTCCCTGCTGTCGGGCGTGACCGCACGGTCCTGGGCCGCGCCTGGATCGTCCGTGGTGGGCTCGGTGATCGAGCGGCTGGAAGTGGTGGCGCTGAGCGCGCCCGAGTCGGGCTGGTGGAACGTCGAGGTGCAGCAGAGCCGGATCGGCTCGGCGGAGCTGTACGACTCGAACTGGCGCGGTGTCCGGTTCAGCCGGTGCAAGCTCGGCTACCTGAACCTGCGCGGCGCCCACCTCACCGACGTCGTCTTCGCCGACTGCCAGATCACCGACCTCGACCTGGGCCACGCCACGGCGAGCCGACTGGCGTTTCCCGGCACCCGGGTCGACCGGCTCGACTGCTCCGGTTCCCGGCTCGCTGATGTCGACCTTCGCGGCGCCCGGCTCGCCGATATTGGTGACATCGAGGGCCTGCGTGGGGCGAGCATCAGCCTCGAGCAACTCCTCGACCTGGCGCCCGCGCTGGCCCAGCGACTCGGCATCCGGCTCGACTGAGCCGCGCGCTTCGGGCACCCGGCAGAATGGACGCCACCACCCCGGGCATGCGGAGACGAATGAACACTGCGTCCACACCACGGATCGCCGTCGAGACTCGTGACGAGCGGCTGCGCAGCCTCGACCGGGATGCGGCGCTCGCCGCGGGCCTCAGCCCGGTCGAAACAGACCTCGTCGAGGAGTGCTACCGCACCGGGGCGAGGGTCGCTGACGCCCGCCGCTGGCATGTCTGGTCACGCCGGCTCGGCGCCGTCCACTTCCTCCTGCTGGGGGCGCTCGGGCTTCCCCTGCTGGCGCTGGTCATCCTCGCGCTGGTCGACCTGCCCGCTGCCCAGTCACTGGCCTCGGTGCTCTGGTCGATCAGCATCGGCATCGCCGTTGCCTGGCTCGCCAACCTCGTCGCCCAGCTGCTCACTCCGAACGTGCTGCGGATCGTCGAGCGCGCCACCCGCTCGTGGGACGACACGTACTGGTCGCGTGCGGTCCGCGCCGTTGCCGAGGTTGACGCGGAGCGAGGGGCCGACGCGGCGGCCACGTTCGACGGCGCGCTGGCGTTGCTGCACCCGGACGCGACCCGACTGGCCGAGGGAGACGCGCTCTGGCTGAGGTTGAACGGCCCCACCACGACCGATCCGGCGCTCGCCGGTCTCCGCACCCGGGTGGAGCAGCAGGTTCTGGCCATCACCACGCAGGCGATCCGGCTGATCTCAGGGGGGCCGGCCGAGCTCGAGGTGCATCCCGTCGAGTGGCACGCCGCGTCCGAGACCCCCACCCGGATCGTGCCCGAACGACGACTCGCCAACGGGGACGATCTGCGCTGATTTGCGCCCGGTCGCTTCGGCGCGTGATGAATACCACACATTGATAACGCTCTGATTACGCTTTTCCCCAGCGACACAAGGCCCTTCGGCAGGCGCAGAGCGCGTGCTAGATTACGCGAATCCGTGGGTTGTGGGTCGTGCAGTATCGTGTGCCGCCGTCACGGGGTGGAAGAGGGAGTCCGGATGGCAGACAGCACCGCTGTCGAAGCGCGCGACGGCGCGGTTCCGATCGCGGGACGCACTCCGTGGCAGATCACGAGAGCGCGGCTGACCCGCGACAAGGTCACCATGGTGGCGCTCGGTGCCGCGATCTTCTTCATCCTCCTCGCACTGAGCGCGCCCCTGATGATCCAGGCGGGCTGGATCGACCCGTATACCGCCCATTCCGACCTCGTCGGTGGCCTCGGTTCCATGCCGATCGGCCCGGCGGGCGGAGTGTCCTGGGCGCACCCGATGGGCGTCGAACCGGGCACGGGGCGGGACATCTTCTCCCGCGTGATCGCCGGCCTGACCGTCTCGCTGATCGTCGCGACCAGCGCCGTGCTGCTCTCCGCCGTGCTCGGCACGGTGATCGGGATCATCTCCGGCACCGCGGGTGGCCGGATCGACTGGTTCTTCTCCCGCGTGATCGATTTCGTGCTCAGCTTCCCGCAGACGCTGATGCTGATCGCGCTGTCGACCATCGTGATCGACGCCCTGCAGGCCGCAATGAACACCGACCGGACAGCCCCGTCGATGGTCTTCATGATCCTGGTCATGGGCTTCTTCGGCTGGCCGTACTTCGCCCGGATCCTTCGCGGCCAGGTGCTCTCGCTCAAGGAGCGTGAGTTCATCGAGGCCGCGAACTCCCTCGGGGCGAGCCGCACCCGCATCTACTTCACCGAACTCCTGCCGCACCTCTGGGCGCCGATCCTGGTCTACAGCACGCTGATCATGCCCCAGAACATCGCCACGGAGGCCGCCTTGGGCTTCCTCGGCGTCGGCATCCAGCCACCCACCCCGTCCTTCGGCTCGATCCTCAACGACTCGGTGCACTACGCCACGTCGGATCCGGCCTACTTCATGTTCCCGGGCATCACGCTGTTCCTGGTGGTGCTCTCGTTCAACCTGCTCGGCGATGGGCTGCGGGACGCGCTCGACCCGAAGGCCGACCGCCAGTGAGGGCAGGCACCAGTAATCTCCGCAACAAACACGAAGGAGAATCGATGAAGCGAGTCAAGATTGTCGCGGGTGTCGCGACAACCCTGGCGCTGGGCCTGGCGCTCAGCGCCTGCGGCGGTGGTGGCACTGGAACCGGCACCACGTCGGCAGCACCGGGTGGGGCAACCGGCGCCGGCGGCACCCTGTACATCCTGTCCGGCACCGCGACCGAGCACTGGGATCCGCAGCGGGTCTACGTCGGCGTGAACATCGAGGCCGGCAACCGGCTGTTCACCCGGACGCTGACCACCTTCGGCCCGGTGAGCAAGGACGGCGACCAGTCGACCCTCGTCGCCGACGCCGCGACCGACACCGGCACCGCGAGCGCTGACGGCAAGACCTGGAAGTTCACGCTCAAGGACGGCCTGAAGTGGCAGGACGGCAAGCCCGTCACCTGCGAGGACTTCAAGTACGGCATCTCTCGCACCTTCGCGGTCGACGTGATCACCGGCGGCCCGAACTACGCGATCCAGTACCTGGACATCCCGAAGAACGCCGACGGTTCGTCCAAGTACGCCGGCCCGTACAAGAAGACCGGCCAGGACCTGTACGACAAGGCCGTCATGTGCGACGGCAACACCATCACCTTCAAGATGGCCAAGCCTTCCGGTGACTTCAACATGGCCCTGACCATGACCGCCTTCGGCGCCTTCCGCGAGGACCAGGACCAGGGCGACAAGTCGAACTTCGCGATCTTCTCCGACGGCCCGTACATGCTGGACGGCGAATGGACCACCAACAAGGGCGGCACCTTCGTGCGCAACCCGAACTGGGATCCCGCGACCGACACCACGATCCGCAAGGCCTACCCGGACAAGATCGTCTGGGACGAGTCGCTCACCCAGGAGACCCTGTACGAGCGCCTGATCGCCAACCAGGGCGATGACCAGAACGCGATCACCTTCGACCAGGCCCCGGTCACCGCGCTGGCGAACGTCGCCACCGCCGAAGGCCGGTACTCGAACGTCGCTTCCCCCTACACCCGCTACCTGACGCCGAACTTCAAGTCCAAGGTGTTCAGCAACGACAAGGCTCGCGAAGCCCTGGCCCTGTCCACGGATCGCAGCGCCTACGTCACCGCTGCGGGCGGCGACCAGGTCGTGAAGGCGACCAACTCGCTGATCAACCCGGCACTCCCGGCGTTCCCGAACACTCCGCTGCTGGCGGGCGACAAGGGTGACCCGGCCAAGGCGAAGGCCGTCCTGGAGTCGGCCGGCCTCACGCTGCCGGTGAAGATCAACGTGGCGTACCGCAAGAACGACACGCTCGACAAGGTCTTCGCGGGTCTCAAGACCGGCTGGGACGCCGCTGGCTTCCAGACCAACCTGATCGGTATCCCGGCCGAGCAGTACTACTCGACGCTGCAGTCCCCGGACTCGGCGAGCAAGTACGACCTCTACTGGGCCGGCTGGGGCGCCGACTTCCCGTCTGCCTCCACCGTGATTCCGCAGCTGCTCGACTCCCGTAGCCAGATCAGCGCCGGAGGCCCGGGTCAGGACTACGGCTACTTCGCCAACGACGCGTTCAACGCCGAGATCGACAAGACCGCGGCGATCACGGACGGCACCGCGCGCGAGAAGGCGTGGGGTCAGCTCGACACCGAGGCCGTGACGAAGTACTACGCGGTGATCCCGCTGATCAATGACCAGTTCCTGTTCGTCCACGGCAGTAATGTCGATGGCGCGGTCGTGAACACCACGTTCACCGGCTACTACGATCTGGCCACCGCCAGCGTCAAGCACTGATTAGCAAGGGTCGGGAGGTGCGCCTCTGCGCACCTCCCGACTCCTCCAAGGAGACTGCGTGTTCTACTACATCCTGAGACGGCTGGTGTCGGTCGTCGCGATGATCTTCCTGATCACCGCGACCACGTTCGCGATCTTCTACGCCTCGCCGATCGACCCCGCCCGGTACACCTGTGGCAAGAACTGCACTCCGACCATCCTCGAGGGGAACCGGAAGGCCCTCGGCTACGACCAACCGGTGATCGTCCAGTACGGGAAGTTCGTCTCCGGCCTGTTCGTCGGCCGCGACTTCCCCGACAACGAGGAACTCCGCCAGCAGTACCCGCAGCAAGTCGTGCACTGCCCGGCACCGTGCCTGGGCTACTCGCCCACCCAGCACCGGACCATCAACGAGATGGTGGCCGAGGCGTGGCCGATCTCCCTGTCGATCGCGATCGGCGCCTTCATCCTGTGGATGCTGCTCGGCGTGGGCGGCGGCATCATAGCCGCGCTCAACAAGGGCCGATGGCCCGACCGCAGCATCGTCGGAGCCGCGCTCGTCGGCTTCTCGCTCCCCACCTTCTTCGTCGGCCTCGTGTTGCTGACCTTCCCTGCGATCAAGTGGGGATGGGTGCCCATCCCCAGCTACGTGCCCTTCTTCGAGAACCCGATCAAGTGGGCCCAGAACCTGATCCTGCCGTGGATCACGCTGGCCTTCTTCTTCGCGGCGAGCTACGTCCGCCTCACCCGCGCGTACATGATCGAGACACTGAGCGAGGACTACATCCGCACCGCCAACGCGAAGGGCGTCGCCCGGAGCAAGGTGATCTTCCGGCACGGCCTGCGCGCCGCGCTGACGCCGATCGTGACCGCAGCCGGCCTCGACCTCGGCGGGCTGCTGGGCGGCGCGATCATCACCGAGAGCGTCTTCTCGATGCACGGACTCGGTTACCTCGCCGTCCACTCCGTGACCTACATGGACCTGCCCACGATCGTCGCGATGGTGATGATCGTGTCCACCTTCTACGTCGTCGCGAACATGCTCGTTGACATCTCCTACGGTTTCATCGACCCGAGAGTGAAGGTGAGCTGATGAGTGGCGATCCCTTCCTCCGCGTCACCGACCTCAAGGTGCACTTCCCCACCGACGACGGTGTGGTCAGGGCCGTGGACGGGCTCACCTTCTCCCTCGAGAAGGGCAAGACCCTGGGCATCGTGGGCGAGTCCGGCTCGGGCAAGTCAGTCACGTCGCTGGCCATCATGGGGCTTCACCGCGGCTCCCACGCCCGGATCAGTGGCGAGGTCCTGCTCGACGGCCAGAACCTGCTCAAGATCTCGAACGAGGAGTTGCGCGGCCTGCGCGGACGCAAGCTCGCCATGATCTTCCAGGATCCGCTCTCGGCGATGCATCCCTACTACACGATCGGGCAGCAGCTCACCGAGGCCATCCAGGTACACGAGCGGATCTCGAAGAAGGCCGCCCGCACCACCGTGATCGAGATGCTCGCCCGGGTCGGCATCCCGAACCCCGGCAAGCGGGTCGACCAGTACCCGCACGAGTTCTCCGGCGGCATGCGGCAGCGGGCGATGATCGCCATGGCCCTGATCAACAACCCGGAACTGCTGATCGCCGACGAACCGACCACGGCCCTCGACGTGACCGTTCAGGCCCAGATCCTCGACCTGATGCGTGACCTGCAATCGGAGTTCGGCTCGGCGATCATCATGATCACCCACGACCTCGGGGTGGTGGCCGAGATCGCGGACGACGTTCTGGTCATGTACGGCGGCAAGTGCGTCGAGTACGCGGAGGTCGACGACACGTTCCACCAGCCCGACCACCCCTACACCTGGGGCCTGCTCACGTCCATGCCACGGCTGGACCGGCTCAAGCAGGAGCGCCTCGTGCCGGTGGCCGGGAACCCGCCGTCCCTGATCAACATCCCGCCCGGCTGCGCCTTCCACCCGCGCTGCGCGTTCCGGGAGTTCGCCTCGTGCGCGTGCGACGAGGTGGTCCCCGACCTCACCGAGTCGTACCCCAAGCACGACTCGCGGTGCCACATCCCCGTGGCGAAGCGCGCGGAGCTGTTCGCCGAGCAGATCGCCCCGAGGCTGTAGGAGAGAACCGTGAGCCTGCTGGCCGTCACCGACCTGAAGAAGTACTTCCCGACCTTCAACCAGAAGCTCGTGCGCACCGAGGGCGACCCCGTGAAGGCCGTCGACGGGCTGAGCTTCACTCTCGACTCCGGCGAGACGCTGGGCGTGGTGGGCGAGTCCGGCTGCGGCAAGTCGACGGCCGGACGGACGGTGCTGCGGCTGCTCGAGCCAACTGCCGGGACGATCGAGTTCGAGGGCAAGGACGTCACGAAGATCCAGGGCGAGGAACTGCGCCGGCTGCGCCGCCAGGTGCAGATGGTGTTCCAGGATCCCTACGGATCGCTGAATCCGCGGCACCCGATCGGCGCGATCATCGCCGCCCCGTTCGAGATCCAGGGCATCAAGCCGCCGGGCGGGGTGAAGAAGACCGTCCAGGAGCTGATGGAGCGGGTCGGGCTGAACCCCGAGCACTACAACCGTTACCCGCACGAGTTCTCCGGGGGCCAGCGCCAGCGCATTGGCGTGGCCCGTGCGATCGCGCTGAAGCCGAAGCTGATCGTCTGCGACGAGCCGGTCTCGGCGCTGGATGTGTCGATCCAGGCGCAGGTGGTCAACCTTCTGGAAGACCTGCAGGACGAGCAGAACCTGGCCTACATGTTCATCGCCCACGACCTGTCCGTGGTGCGGCACATCTCAGACCGCGTGCTGGTGATGTACCTGGGCAAGATGATGGAGGTCGCTGACCGGAACACGCTCTACGAGCGTCCGATGCACCCCTACACCCAGGCGCTGATGTCGGCCGTTCCGGTGCCCGAGCCCCGGCGGGATCGCGAACGCATCCTGCTCTCCGGTGATCTCCCGAGCCCGCAGAACCCGCCGTCGGGCTGCGTCTTCCGGACCCGCTGCCCGATCGCCACCGAGAAGTGCGCGGCCGAGATTCCGGCCCAGATCGAGGTCGAGCCCGGCCACCTGGTCGCCTGCCACTACCCCGCCGTCCGCGCGGTCATCTGACCTCCGTCGCCGGCAACCTGCCCGTTCACTAGAATCGGGCCAGGCCCTGTAGAGGAGGCAACGATGCCCCGGATCGATCTGATCGCGACCATTCCCGTTCCACCCGACGTGCTGCCGGCGGCGTCTGCGCTTCTCCTCGAGTACGGAGAGGTGGTCCGCGCCGAGCCGGGGAACGAGCGCTTCGAGGCCTACCACGACCAAGGCAACGGGGCGATGGTCGTCGTCGAGCGGTACGTGGACGCCGACGCCTTCGAGGCTCACCTGTCCAATCCGGCGAACGCCGTGTTCAACGCGAAACTCGCCCAGTTGCTGGACGGCGGCGGCTCCAGCCTGCAGATGCTGGCACCGCTCGGCTGAGACCGCACTGCGGCGGGCTCCGGCGCACCCGGTGCGGGAGTTCCGGACCGGTAGCCTCGGCGCAGCCGCTCGAAGAACCGGCTGCGCCGGCGGCCCTCACGACGGGTCGGCGTCGTCCCCGGGACGCGAGGTGACCCGGTCGGCGTAGTAGTTGCGCCAGATCAGTCGGTGAATCGGGATCAACCGCGGGATGCTGCGCAGGCCGGGGATGATCGGGATCAGAGCCAGCCCCGCGGTCAGCACCATCATGAGGGCCCACACTTCGGCGTCGGCGTTGTCCGACGTGCTGAACGGCGGCACCTGGTACCACAGGGTGTAGAGCCACAGCCACGGTTGACCGGGGTAGTTGCCGGTCTCGTTCATCATTCCCCACTGGTCGCCGCCCAGACTCTGGGCTCGAGCCTGATCCTCCAGATAGGCGCCGTCGGATAGCAGCAGCAGCGCCCGGGTCTCGTTGCCCGAGTAGAAGCCGGTCGGCGAGAGGATCTGCTCGAGTCCGCCGCTCAGCGCCAGGGTGAGGAATGCCGACCCCATCTCCGGGACGGGTCCGTAGTCACCGGAGGGCACCTTTGACGGGTCCCCGTTCGGAGCCTTCGACAGGGCGTCGGCGTAGGCGGACGCCCAGGCGTTCTGCTGGTCGGCCGAGGCCGCGCCCCAGGTCTTCAGCGCCGCCGTGAGTGCGGCGTCCCCCTGCACGGTGGCCAGCGGCCTCACCACGAGGTCCTCCGCGGAGTTCACCGGCGTCCGGACTCCGGCAAGGTTCTGGAGGTTCAGCGGTCCGATGGTCTGGCCGTCGCCGTTGGCGTTGTACGGCGGGCCGTAACCGGCGCTCGACGTGGTGCCCGCGAGCTCGCCGACCGCGGTCGCGACGACATCGTTGGGCGCCTTGATGGCCCATACCTGGAGGCTGATCGCCTTCTCGTCGGGAGAGGAGAAGGCCACGGCGAGTCCCACGGTCAGCAGCGCGACCACCAGCAGGGAGATTACGAACTCCTTGACCAGGTCGTACGGCTTGGTAGGGAAGGCGTGTGAGTCCGGGGTCACCTGGCGACCACGCCGGCGGGGTGTCGATTCAGCAGTCATGATTGCGGCTCCTCGGCTTCGATCGGCGGAACGACCCCGTGACGCCTCACCAGGATGATGTGGACGAGCACGAGGACTCCGAGTGCCCCGGGGAGCAGCACGACATGCCAGAGCAGCATCTGTGCGGGGTTCAGGACGTTGAAGAACGCCCCCACACCGACAGCGTTGAGGCCGTCCTTGGCCTGAGTGCTGATCCACTGGGCGTCGAAGTTGGCCTGGCTGAGATACCCGGTGAAGGCGGTGCCGATCGAGCCGAGGAACGCCAGGACGCCGGTGACCCAGGTCAAGGCCCGCTTGCCTCGCCACGCAGCCATCCAGAACTTGCCCCACAGGTGGATCACCATGAAGGCCATGAAGAGTTCCACGCTCCACAGGTGGAGTGAGTTCACGAAGCGGCCGGTGGCGGAGACGTGCCACCACATCGACCCCTCGATCGCGAGGATGCAGCCGGTGGCGACGACGACCACGAGGCTGGACAGCGTGAGGACCCCGAACAGGTAGATCCAGGACGCGACGTACACCGGCTGACGGTCGGGCAGCGCCTGGCCGGGTGGGACGAGCCGGGAGATCCAGTCCCTCAGTCTCGCGGTCCAGTTGGGCTTCGTGGACACGGCTCCGGCGGTCATGGTGTCCTCCGCCGGCCCGTGCCGCGGTGCGCGCCGGGGAAGGGAACGACGATGGCAAGGACGAACAGGAGGAGCATCACAACGATGACCGTGAGGTTGCCGTAGGAGAGGTGGACGAAACCCCAGTCGAAATATGGGGGGGCGATGTCAGCGGGGATGACCCCAGAGCCAAACATGAGTCGACCTTCCGCCGCCCGACCCGAAGGCGCAGGACCTGGGTGCGCCGTGGACGGCTTATTGCCAGTGTGCGTGGCGTCGCGCGTCATCGTGCCTAAGCGAACCTCAAGTCGGTGTTAAGTCCCTCCAGCGTGACCGCTGCGCGGACCCGAGGCGAACCACGCCGGCGCGACTGCCGCGGTGCGAGGTTCTCCCGGCCCGAGGTCGGGTGACTCCACCCGCGCGACCCGCCGCGTTCGCCTACCAGTGCAGGAAGCGTTGTAGTCGTTCGGAGTGGGCAGGATGATCTGCAGGATGACGGCGCTCAGGATGAGCGGGCCAGGATGCGCCCAGTCCTCCCCCGGCGTGTCACCGCCGGCGAACTTCGAGCCTCTCGCACCGAGGTTCCCTGCTCTGGCACAGTGAGACCCATGGCACTCGAAACTGGCCTGGCTCGTCTGGTCGGCACGTGGCGCGGCGATGGCACCGGCTGCTACCCGACGATCACGGATTTCGCCTACACCGACGAGATCACCTTCACCGACACCGGCAAGCCGTTCCTGCACTTCGTCCAGCGAACCTGGATCGAGGGCCAACCGCGGCACACCGAGACGGGCTACTGGCGGACCCCCACCGCCGACGCCGTGGAAGTGGTGATCGCCCTCCCCACCGGGCAGGCTGAACGAGGATCGGGAACCTGCCACACCGACGCGGACGGCGTCCTCGTCATCGAAACCGACTCCTCGGTGCAGAACACCCCGACCGCGAAGCAGGTCGACCGGATCGTCCGGCGACTGCGCCTTGACGGTGATCACCTGCACTACGAGGTGTCCATGGAGGCCGTCGGACAGGGCCTCGCGCTCCACCTGTCGTCCGACCTGACCCGGCAGCCCTGAGCGGCGTCGACCGACCCTTCGCGCGACTCCGACTTCCCGAGCCCGGGCCCGGTGGCCCTGGCCACACGGACGCCCGGGCCCGGCTGGAATGGCTCGTGGCGCGGAACGCGACGATCGAGGTGCTGTAGTGTCCAAGACGGACCGAAGGGAGCGTCAGCCGTGGCAGTGGAGTGGGCGCCGGGCCTCGGGGTCACTCAGGGAGGACTCCACGGGGCGGTGCGCGCGATCGTGCTCGACGCGCTGGGCAAGCAGGTCGGAGAGACCCTGGTCAAGAACGTCGACCTGCGCGGCGAGCTGGGCGTCGGAGTGGGCACGGTCCAGCGCGCTCTCGACCTGCTCGCCGACCGCGGAGCCCTGCAGACGGTGTCCCGCGGACACATGGGACGCCGGATCGAGGCGGTGGACCTCGGCCAGTGCTGGCAGGCCGCCGGCCTGGCCCCGGTGCGGGTGTTGATGTCGCCGCCGGGCTCGGTGGAAATCGACTCGCTCGAGGCCTGGCTGAGCGGCGAGCTCGTGCGCCTGGGCGTCCCGCACACGCTCACCCATGTCCGGGGCGGCAACCAGCGGCTGGACGACCTCACCTCGGGGGCCTCCGATCTCACAGTCGTCTCGGCGGGGACCTTCGACGGGTTGTCGGCACGGTGGTCCGGCCACGCGCGGCCCGCGTACCGACGGCTCGGCCCGGGCAGCTACTACGCCCACGACCGCCTGCTCGTGCTGTCCTCGAGCGCCCGCGCGGACGCGGCCGGTTTCGCCCGGATCGCGATCGACCGGGAGTCGTTCGACCATGAGGCCCTGACCCTTGCGGAGTTCCCGCCCGGCCCGGATCGCCGCTACATCGACGTCCCGTTCCCGGAGGTACCCGCGTTCGTCCTGGCCGGGGTCGCGGATGCCGGGGTGTGGCACCGGGTCTCCTCACCGGTGCCGCTGCACCTGTCGCAGCTGCGCCATCGCACCATGTCGGCGCGTGCGGCGGCCGTGCGGGACCGGCTCTCCGGCGCCACGATCGTCGCCCGCTCGGAACGCAGGGAGCTGCGCGCCGTCGTCGACGCGCTGGTCATCGAGAACCTGGACGGCCATCGGGACGCTGCCATCGCCGCCGAAGCGGCCATGGCCGCGCGCCTGGAGTTCGCGGTCCGGCAGTCAGCGGGACGCTAGTCCTGCGGAGCCCGCTCGTCCTCCGGCTGCCCTGCCGTCGGCCGGTGCAGCGCGACGAGTCGCCGGTACTGCGCCAGTTGGCGTTCGCTCTCCTCGATCGACCAGCCGAGTAGCGAGGCCAGCTCCGCCACCATCGCGTTCTGTGGGGTGAGCCCGCCAGCGGGGTCCCAGAAGAACAGCGAGGTGCGCCTGACCATGAGGTCGGTCAGGGTCAGGCACTCCTCCTCGGCGACGCAGTAGCGGACCTCCGCGCGGGTCAGGTGCCGGGGGCCGATCACCTCCGCGGCGTCCGGCGATTCCAGCCAGAGCTCCAGCACCTTCTCCGCGTTCGCCCCGTAGCGGCGCAGCCAGCTGTCGACCACGGCGTCCGGCACCCCGGCCGACGCCGCTCGGGTGCGGATCTGGCCGAACGTCCCGACCTGTCCGCCGGAGATCGGCGTCCGGACCGCGGTGGAACGCGCGTGCGGGCGTTCCAGCTGCCGTTCGGCCGCGTCGACGAACTGCCGGGCCATCAGCCGGCTCCCGGTGAGCTTCCCGCCCGAGATCGTGAGCATGCCGCTGGGACCGGTGGCGATGACGTGCTCGCGGGAGGTGTTGCTGGTCGACGTGCCCGGCGTCGGCGCCACCAGGGGACGCAGGCCCGCCCACGAGCCGACGATGTGGCTCTCGTCCAGCTTCGCGTCCGGAATGGTGTGGTTCGCGACGTTCAGCAGGTAGCGCAGGTCGGCGGGCTCGGGGTGCACATCGTCGGGATCGCCGGTGTAGTCGGTGTCCGTGGTCCCGATGTAGACCAGATCGTCCTCCAGCGAAGGGATCGGCCACACGACCCGGTTGTCGTCGGGCGAACGGAGGAAGACCGCGGTGTTGAGCGGGAAGTCGCGCTTCCGCAGCACGAGGTGGACGCCCTTGGTCGGCCGCATCCGCCGCGCCGCACCACCACCCTCCTCGAGTGCGCGGGTGTGTTCGGTCCACGGCCCGGTCGCGTTCAGCACCTGACGGGCGTGGACCTCGACGACGTCGCCGGTGAACCGGTCAGCGATCCGGACGCCCCGTGCCCTGCCGCCGTCCAGCAGCAGGCCGACGACCTCGGCGTGGTTCAGCAGCTTCGCTCCCGCTTCCGCGGCGCCCTTCGCGGTGTCGATCGTCAGCCGGGCGTCGTCGGTGAGCACGTCGTAGTACTGCCCTGCGCCGATCAGGCCCTCCGCCCTCAGGTGCGGCTCGCGTTGCCGCACCTCCCCGGCGGAGAGCATCGAGTGCCGCCGCTTGCGCCACTCCCCAGAGGCGACGTCGTAGAACGTCAGCCCGAGGTTGAGCAGGAACCTGGTCTCCGGATAGCCCTCGTAGAGCATGTAGAAGAACGGCCGCACCTCGGTCAGGTGCGGTGCCATCAGGAGCATCCGCTCCCGCTCACGCAGGGACTCCGCCACCATCTTGAACTGATAGGTCTCGAGATAGCGCAGACCGCCGTGGACGAGCTTGGAGGATCTGCTGGAGGTGCCGGAGGCGAAGTCGTCCTTCTCCACAAGCAGCACCGACATGCCCCGCAGGGCGGCATCACGGGCCGTCGCCACGCCCGTGATCCCTCCCCCGATGACGACCAGGTCGAACTCCAGGCCCGCGAGTCCGCCGAGCGCTGGTCGTCGCACTACTGGTCACCCCTTCCCGAGTCACGCAGCCACCCACGCGCGCGTTCGACGGCCCGCTTCCAGCTGGTGTACTGCGCGTCCCGCTGCTCCGGGTCCATCTGCGGACGGAAGGTCGCCTCGATCTCCTGGGTCGCCAAGGCCTCGGCGGGGGTGGACCACACCCCCGTGGCCAGGCCGGCCAGGAGGGCCGCGCCGAGGCTGGTGGCCTCGGTGTTGCGGGGGCGCTCGACCAGCGTGTCGAGCTGGTCGGCCTGGAACTGCATCAGCAGGTCGTTCTTCGACGCCCCGCCGTCCACGGCCATCCGGGTGATCGGGTGACCGCTGACCGAGCTCATCGCACCCATGAAGTCACGCACCGAGAAGACGATCCCCTCCAGGGTGGCCCTGGCGAGGTGGCCCCGGGTCGTGCCCGGGCTGATCCCGAAGATGGTGCCGCGGGCGTAGGAGTCCCAGTACGGCGCGGAGAGTCCGGTCAGCGCGGGCACGAAGTACACCCCGCCGTTGTCGGGAACGCTCCGGGCCACGGTCTCGGACTCGGCCGAGCTCGCGATGATCCCGGCGCCGTCGCGGAGCCACTGGACGGCCGCACCGGTGCACCCCGCGTAGCCCTCCAGGGCGTACACGGTCTCGCCGTTCATCCGCCAGGCGATCTGGGAGGTCAGGCCAGAGGCGGTGTCGATGACCGGGGTGGTGCCGATCGTCATGTCGAGGAAGGTGCCGGTCCCGTGGGTGCACTTGGCCATGCCGGGCTCGATGCACCCCTGCGCGAACAGGGCCGAGTGCTGGTCTGCGATGGCGGACGCGATCGGCACTTCCGCTCCGAACACGGCGGCATCGGTCAGGCCGATGCTGCCGGAGTCGTCGCACACCTTCGGGTAGATACCCACCGGGATGCCCAGCGAGGCCAGCCACTCGGTGTACCACTCGCCGGCGAGCAGGTCGTAGGAGCCGGTGACGGACGCGTTGGATGCGCTGATCACGTGGGTGCGACCGCCGGTGAGCTTGTAGATCAGCCAGGAGTCGACCGTGCCGAACCGGAGCCGGCCCTCCTCGGCCAGAGCCCGCACGCCGGGCACATTGGCCAGGGCCCACTCGATGCTGAGCGAGGAGTACACGGGTGCGATCGACCAGCCGGTGTGCGCGTAGATCTCCTCGCCCCACTGCTCGTTGAGCTCGGCGGCACGATCGGCGGTGCGGGTGTCCTGCCAGACAATCGCCCGGGTCGCCGGCTCGCCGGTGCGGGCGTCCCACAGGACGGTGGTGGCGCGCTGGTTGGTGATCCCGATCGCGGTGACCTCGCCGGGATCGATCCCGGCGCTGGTGAGCGCCTGGCCGATCATCGCCTCGGTGGTCTGCCAGATCTCGGCGGCGTCCTGCTCCACCCGGTCGGGCGCCGGATGGTAATTCGGGAACTCCGTGTAGGCCTGGGCCAGGATCCGGGTGGTCTCGTCGTAGACGAGCGCGCGGATGCCGGTGGTCCCGGCGTCGATGACGAGGAGTCGTGCAGAAGACATCATTGTTCCTTTACTCGAGATTCAGATTCGGGGCAGCACTGCCACGGTGGCAAGAAATTGGACGCGGAGAGGCACCCCCGCACGCACCGGGGATCACCAGCGTCGGGGCGGAGAACGCCGACCACTTCGCCGGCATCGCCGCCGCGGCGAGCAGGCCCAAACACGTCGATGTGCATGAGACATGCCTTTCTGATTCTGTTGTGGAGCGCCCGGCCGGGTGGCGAGCGTCGGGACAGCTAGAGGCCCAGCTTTCCTGGGTTGAGGATCCCTGCCGGGTCGAGGGCCGCCTTGACCCGCTCGAGCACGATGTGCGCCGAGCCGAGCGAGCGGCGGGAGTACGGCGAGCGGGCCAGCCCGCCGCCGTGATGGTGGGAGAGCTCTGCCCCGTGAGCGAGGCAGACCTGCATCGTGGTGGCCCAGATCTCGCCGAGCAGTTCGACGGCGTCCGCGTCGGATTCGCAGGTACCGAGCAGGATGACGTACATCGAGGTGCCCTGGGTGTACACGTGCGAGAAGTGCACCAGCACCTGGTCCGCGAGCGGCGAGAGCGCGGCCTTCACGTCGCGGTAGAGCTCGCGGATCCCGTCCCAGTTGTGCGCCACCTCGATGGTCTCGCCGTAGCCGCCCACGCTCGCGAGCAGGTTCTCCACCGTGGAGAAGTCGAACCGCCGCCCCATCCACGCCTCGACCGGCGCCGGACCCAGGTCCTGGCCGTCCCGCTGCTGCGCCATCTCTCTCAGCAGGTCCAGCTGCGTCTCCGCCAGACGGGCCGGGCCGCGGGTCCCCACGAACATCACCGGAGTGGCGAAACCGGGATCGGCCATGGCGTGCCGCGCCTCGTCGATGTCGTAGAGGCGGAGCAGCAGCGGACGGATCCCGGCCAGGGCCTGCTCACGCATGATCTCGAGCCCCGCCTCGACCGTCGGCAGCGCGAAGGCCGCGAACAGGCTCGGCTGCAGCGGGAACACCTTCAGCGTGACCGAGGTGATCACGCCCAGCGTGCCCTCGGAGCCGATGAACACCTGGCGCAGGTCGGGTCCCATCGCCGCGCGCGGCGAGGCCTTGAGCTCCACGAGCTCCCCCGTGGCGAGGACCACCACGTAGCCGGTGACCAGGTCCTCGATGCCGCCGTACAGCGAGGAGAACTGCCCGGTCGCCAGGGTCGCCAGCCAGCCTCCGACGGTGGACCGGTACAGCGACTGGGGCGAGTGCCCCAGGGTCAGCCCCCGTGCGACGAGCGCGTCCTCGAGCACCCCACCGTTCATGCTGGCGGTCACGGTGACGGTCATGTTCTGCTCGTTCACGGCGAAGCTCGCCGGGATCGCGCTCACGTCGAGCACGATCCCCCCGCGGACCGGAAGCGGCTGTCCGGTCACAGAGGACGCCAGCGCACGCACGGTCACCGGGACCGAGAAGCGGGTCGCAACGGAAAGCACCCCGGGGAGCTCGGCGAAAGAGGGCAGGCGAACCACCACGTCGGCCGGGTAGGGGTGCTGCTTCAGGCAGGCCAGCTTGGTCGAGACCGGCCAGGTGTCATGGCTGCTGGTCGCGATCGCGTCGGCCGTCTCGTCCACCGCCTGCGCACCGACGACGGCCTGAAGCGCTTCGATGACCTCCCTGTCGAGCGGCACTGTCCAACTCCGATCAATAATCCATTTTCTGATTAGTCAACTATTGGCACTATGGCTCGCCGGTTGCCCCGTGTCAAGAGAAGGAGACGCGTCGACACGCTGGCCCCCCGGAATCCAGGCAGGAGGCGGCGAGGATCGTGCGGTGGGGCGTCGGCATTGCTGCAAGTACCCCCTGTGCGGGATGGAACTGCCGGTCAGCCAGAGCCCTCGGAGCGTCGACCCGGTACTTCTGGGGGACGAAGTTGTGGATGGCCTCGGCGGCGTGATCCTGAGCGAGCCCCTGCCGAACTTCACTCCCGTCCAAGGTGCAGGCGGCGACCGCAGCACCGACCAGTTCATCCTTGGTCTTGAAGCAGTAATGGACGTCGCCGCCCACGGCCCACGCGAGAGCCTCGCTCGTTCACATCTTCTGATCGGCGAGGGCCAGCAGGGTGTCCAGCGCGGTCTCGAACGGTCGAGTGCTCCGTTGTACTTGCGCAAGGAGAAGTCCCCCCTGGAGCACAGCGAGGAACGTGACAGCGAGATCGTCCGGGTTGATGTCGGGCGGGAGTTGCCCGTCGGCCTGAAGGGCGTGGAGCCCGTCGCCGATGGCAGTTGACCAGCGCTCGAATCCGGCGGCGATGAGCGCTCTGGCCTCGGGATCGCTTTCGGCGAGCTGACCACCGAGCGACCCGAGGGGGCAGCCCCCCTTGGTCTCGGTGTTCTTTGCCGCCGCGATGACCGTGTTGCGCCACTCCCCGAGCCCCTTGACGGTGCCCAGACGTGCGAGCCGTTGGTTGTTGAGGATGGTGTCGGCCTGGTAGTCGATGACTGCCTGCACGAGCTCTTCCTTGTCGGGGAAGTAGTGGTAGAGCTGGGATCCGCTGACTTCTGCTGCTGCCTTGACGTCATCGAGGGTGGTGCCCGCCACGCCGTGTTCGTGAATCAGGCGGGCGGCTACCGCGACGATTCGGGCCCGGGTGCGTTCGCCCTTGGGGGTGAGCCTCGGTCGGCCCCTCGCGTCGCTGCTCATGCGCTCATGCTAGCAAGATTCTGGGTTTGACAACCCAGTCGAGCTCGGTCAGAGTGGGTTACGCAACTCATTAAGAGCGTAAGGAAGGTTGAGGCCCACAGTGATCCTTGTAACCACGGCCGGCAAGGTCGGTTCAGAGGCGGCCCGTCTTCTCGCCCAACGCCAGGTGCCCGTGCGGGTGCTGGTGCGGGACCCGGTGAAGACCAAGGCTTTGGCGGACGCCGGCGTGGAGATCGCCGTGGGTGACCTGGACGTGCCGGCGAGCATCGACGAGGCGATGGTTGGAGTCACGGCGGTCGTGCTCGTCAGCCCGGGTGCGCCGGCCCAGGAGTTGAATGTGGTGGCGAGCGCGGCGCGAGCTGGCGTCGAGCACGTCGTCAAAGCCACCAGCAAGGCGTCGGCGGACTCGCCCATCGCCCGACGGCGCCGACAGACCGAGATTGAGGCCGGCCTGGCCGCTTCAGGGTTGCCCCACACGTTGCTGCGATCCAACGCCTACATGCAGAACACATTGATGTTGGCGCCGGCGATGGCCAGGAACAGCAGTTTCGGTTCCTCGGCCGGCAAGGGCCTCATCGGTATGGTCGACTCTCGCGATGTGGCGGCGGTGGCCGCCGAGATCGCCGCTTCCCCGGTCGGTCACGCGGGGCGACGTACTGGCTGAGCGGCCCTGGGCTGATCTCCAACTACGACATCGCTGCCGTGCTCTCGAAGCTTGTCGGCCGAACCATCACCTACCGGGAGCTGAGCTTCGATGACGACAAGAACGCGATGATCCGTGCCGGGGTTCCCGAGGCCATCGCCGAGATGAATGCCCAGGCCGCCAGCCTGACCGCAACGGGCGACGCCGAGTGGATCAGCGAAGACGTCCGGACAATCCTCGGCCGCCCGGCTCACTCCTACCAGCAGTTCGCCACCGACTACAGCTCAGCCTTCTCGTGACCGTCCACATCATCCACCCACAACACACGTTCGTAGAAGCAGCGGTCGGGCGTAACGAGCAAAGGGTCAAGACGCGGTCGCCGAGATCTGGCGCGGCAGGCTCGACATTGTCGCAACTGCGTGACCCGCTTTGGCGGTCGACTCCGCCAGACGGGAGCACGGTTCCCCAACACAAATGCGCATCAGGAACAATTCCGCGTTCAGGGAATCAAGGGGTTCCAGACCGCCAAGACAGTATGAGGAGCACCCATGGCAATCCCGCTGCCAACCATTGCCGAACAGGTTGCCGAGCGTCGCGCGACGCGCGCCCAATTGTCCGACGACGAGATCTATCGTGCGCAACAGGAAGCCATCGCTCGAGACATCCTGCCGGCCGGAATTCAGCCTGCGGGTTCACCGTTTCCGGACGGTGACCTCTTCGATGCCGAGGGAAAGCCGACGACGTTGCGACGAGCCTTGGGTGGCCGTCCGGCTGTTGTGGTGTTCTATCGTGGCGAATGGTGCCCCTATTGCAACATCACTCTCCACACCTACCAGGAGAGCCTCTTTCCGATCCTTGCTGAACAGGGAGTCAGGTTGGTGGCGATCAGTCCGCAGACCCCGGACGGATCGCTGACGATGACGGAGAAGCACGACCTGCAGTTCCCCGTCCTGTCAGACCCGGCCAACGAAGTAGCTGGCGGCCTGGGAATCCTCAACCAACCGACCGCAGACGGCGCGCCGGTCGTTCCGATGCCGACAGTCGCTGTGGTTGATGCCACAGGAACTCTGGTGTGGATCGATGTCCACAAGGAGTTCACCATCCGCACCGAGGTAGCTCAGATTCTCGGCGCGGTCGACGACTTCATCCGGCCCGATCCAGCGACGAGGGTGGTTCCCTGATGGTCGACTTGGTGGGCAAGCGGCCAGAGGGTCGCCGGGGCGGGGCGGGGCATCGGGAGGGCGATCGCTCTCGAACTCTCCACGCTCGGCGCGAATGTCGTGATCGTGGCCCGCTCGAGGACAGAGTTGGACTCGGTCGCGACCGAAATCGCCCGCGCGGGAGGAACCGCGACAGCTTTGCCGGATCGCTGCCCACCCGGTCTCCATGATCGGCGGAACCGTGTACGCCGCGTCCAAGTCGGGCGCTGGAGGCGCACACCATCAATTTTGCTGCCGAACTCGCCGATACCGGCGTCACGGTCAACGCTTACCGCCCTGGCACGGTTCACACTCGAATGCAGGCATGGATCCGAGAACAAGACCCGCAGCAGATCGGTAAGCAACTTCACGATCGCTTCGCCCAGTCGTACGCGGAGGGATCGGAGGTGATTGCTGTGGCTCGAACCGCTGTCGATCGGTTCACCGATCCGCTCTACACTCGCGCAGAGGCTGCCCGTTTCCCCGGTATCACGGACACCACCTTGACGCGGTGGGTCAAGGACACTCCGTTTGTCACTGCCGTCCCGGCTCCGCACGGCACCGCGAGCGTGCCCTCATCGGGCTCGCGGAGGCGTACACGCTGCATGCGTTCCGGTCTCGCGGAGTCCCGCTCCAGCGGATCAGGCCTGCTCTGGATCGGCTCAACAGCGAGTTCGGTCTGGACCACGCGCTCGCTTCGCAGCGCCTCTACACAGACGGCGCCGAGGCGCTTTCGAGTATCGCGACGACATCGGGGAGGACGCGTTCGGCGACTTGGTCGTCGTACGCAGTGCCCAACCGGTCTTCCGCGACGTCATCGCCGACTACCTCCAGCAGGTCATGTTCTCCCAGGGTTACGCTCAGCGGCTGCCCCTGGTCGGCTACAAGGACGCCGAGCTGTATGTTGACCCGGATAGAGGCTTCGGTCAGCCTGACTTCGCTCGCGGCGGGGCACGCCTTGCCGACGCCCTCGACCTGTTCCGGGCCAGCGAACCGCTCGAACTGGTCGCCCAAGAGTTCGGCATCCCGGGCCGACAACTCGAGGCCGCTCTGCGCGCCTCGCTCCCAGCCGCCGCCTGATCCCCCATGCCCGACGCGCCGCACTTCTTCGTCGACAGAAGTCTCGGCCGAATCCGCGTCCCCGGTCGCCTACGGGCGGCCGGCTGGGAACTCACGACACTCGCCGAGCATTACGGAATCCCCGCCGACGAGGACGTCACCGACATCGAATGGCTCACCTAGTCAACTGCCGGCCGCAGGTTAGTGCGCGCCAACCCGGTGCGCGATGAGTCGGTTGAGGCGTTCCGACATGAGCAGGCCCAGGGCGACCAGAATCGCCAGGAATGGTGGGAGGGTCCACATCCCAGTCCAGGTCGATATGACGCCGAAGAGGGGCGGAGCGAGTGTCGAGCCGGTGTAGGCGGCGGCCATCTGGATGCCGATGATGGCTTGGGAGTTGCGGGCGCCGAAGCTGCCTGGGGTGGAGTGGATGATCGCGGGGTAGATCGGCGCGCAGCCGAGCCCCGCCACGACGAGGCCGGCGAGGGCGAGCACGTCGGTTTCCAGGGGTAGTGCGAGCATCGCGACGCCGACTCCGACCGTGACGAAGCCACCGCGGATCAGTTGCCGGTCCCCAGCGCGGTCGGCGAAGAACCCGGCGAGGAACCGTCCGGCGGTGATGCCGAGGAGGAACAGTGAGGCGAACGCTGCTGCGGTGGCGGGATCGACCGCCCTGTCCGTGACCAGGTAGGTGGATGCCCACAGGATTGCCGTGCTCTCGAGCGCGCAGTAGGCGAAGAAGGCGACCAGGACCGAGACGACCCCGGGAATCCGCAGGGCGCGGGCGAGGGGGACATGGGCAGAACCCGTTCCTGCCGGTTCCGTCGAGGGCGCCTGCTCTTCATCGACCCCCGCTGGGTGCGGAGAGACGCGGATCGGGTTGACCCTTCCCCACAGGGGCAGGCTCGTGATGAGCACAACGGTGAGGGCGGCCTGGATGATGCCGACGGTGCGGTACGCGCTGGACCAGCCGAGGCCCGAGGTGAGGGTGTAGCTCATGATGAACGGGCTGATCGAGGCCCCCAGCCCCCAGAAGCTGTGCAGCCAGTTCATGTGTCGAGCGGCGTAGTGCAGTGCGACGTAGTTGTTGAGGGCCGCGTCGACCGCACCGGCTCCCAGCCCGTAGGGGATCGCCCACACGCACAGTATCCAGAACGAGCCGGAGAACGAGAATCCGACAAGAGCGGCCGCGGTCATTCCGACGCTGACCGCCGTGACCACGCCGGCGCCGAAGCGGCGTGTGACCCGCTCCGACGCGAGGCTGGACAGGATGGTGCCGCCGGCGATGATCATGGTCACGATGCCCGCGAAGGCCACGGGGACGCCCAGGTCCTGCTGCATGACCGGCCATCCCGCCCCGATCAGGGAGTCGGGAAGGCCGAGGCTGATGAACGCGATGTAGATGATGGCCAGGAGGAGCGAGTACAAGGTGGGTGTGCCTTCCGCAGGGGGGTGGGGGACAGGGCTGCACTGAGGTTACCCGTGGACCAGTTGAGCTTCGCGAATGCGTTGGCCAAACCGGCATCCTCGACATCGTCGGCCCGACACATCGCAGTATGTCAGCACACTGACATGAGTCAAGACCGTGTGGGAATCGACCTGGAGACGTCAGTGGGCTACCTGCTGAAAGAGGCCTCCAGCGCGCTCCGGGTCGCGATGGAAGCCGTACTGCGGCCGCTTGGGATGAGCGTGACGCACTACTCCTGTCTGGAGCTACTGGCGCAACGGCCGGGCTTGTCGAACTCAGAACTCACCCGGGGGGCCGGCCTCACCGAGGACGAGCAGTCAGACGCCCGCCAGATCCTGCGGAGCATGGCCTGCTCCCTGCGCGAAGACATCCAGGCCGAACAGCCCGTACCGGGCGCAGAGAAACAGGCATGTCCTCCTCGTGGCGATCCGTGGCCCGCAAGAAGGTGAGCCATCCACGCCCAGCCCCCGCGCACCCAACGCACACACACCGGCGCGACCGGCCGCACCGGATGCGGGAATAGACCCTCTCGTCAATGCCACAGATCGAGACGTCGCGGCCCGGCTTGAGCTAGGCCCCGCCGGTACCAGTTGTTCTGCTGGCAAGAAGGGCGGCACCGATGGCGCCGCCGAGATCGCCCAGCGCCGCGGACCTTAGTGCGAACGGACCGTAGTATGCGGGACGGTCGGCCAGACCAGCCTGGATTCCGGGTTCGATAAGGCTGAAGTGGTCCGCGCCGCTGCCGCCGAGCACGACGACGTCGGGGCGATGAACGGTGAGAAGCGTGGCTAGACCGAGCGCGATCCGTCGGCCGTAGGTGTGGAAGACCCGGCCGAGTTCGGGGTGAACCGCGACGTGGGCTACAGCTTCTTGGGGCCCGAGCGCTGCTGCGTTCGACGTCGCGGCGTCGACAGCCAGCCTTTGCAGGGCGGTTCGTGAGGCGACCTGTTCCCAGCAGTTGGCGAGACCGCAGTAGCAGGGATGACCGTCCCCAGGAACGGGGATGTGCCCCGCTTCTGGGCTGATCCCGTCGCTGCCGGTGTACGGGGACGTGCCGTCGACCACCGCGACACCGATCCCTGTTCCCAGGGTCACCATCAGCAGCCGGCGCGCGTCCCGGCCGGCGCCGAAGCCCCGTTCGCCGAGTGCGGCGGCGAGCGCGTCGTTGTCGACCCGGCACGGTACGTCGAGGGCGATCTCGAGGTGCTCGGCGAGGTTCAACCCGCTGAACCCCGGGAGCGTGTCGGGGTTGGTGATGGTGCCGTCCGGCAGGACCGGACCGCTGGCGCCCACCCCGATGAACTCGGGGTCCGTGGCGCCGGCAAGATTGCGGATATCGAAGGCGAGAGCGATGGCCGCAGCGCTGCCGGAACCGTACTCGGCCGTGGGTCGGGTTGCAGTGTCGAGGACGGCCCCGTCGCTGTCGAGCAGGACCAGGCGGGTCTTGGTGCCGCCGAGGTCGATCCCGATCCTGCCTGCTGCGTTCATAGTGCCGAGGTCACCTTTCGGCCGTGGAGGAACTTGCCGGGGACGACGCCGGACCGCTCGGCCAGCTGCACCGTGAGCTGCTCCACCCGCAGGAAGCCGGTGACCAGTTCGGTGAGCTCGCCGCCCGTGTCCGGGGTGGACACCGCGGTGGTGCCGGGCCAGTGGTCCGGACCGATGGTGACCACGCGCGTCCCGGCTGCGACCAGGTCGTCGCTGAGTTGCCGCAGCGCCGAGGTGGTGCGGTCGGCGTCCGCGGTGAAGATGATCACCGCGAGCTCTCTCCGCCCGGCCATTTCGAAGGGTCCGTGGCGGAACGCTCCCCCGACGTAACCCTCGACGGCCACCTTGGCTGATTCCTTGGTGATCAGCGCGCCGGTCTGGGCGGTGATCCCGCCCGAGACGCCGCCGACCATCGCGATGCTGGTGGCATCTGCCAGCGCGGCCATCGCCGCGGCCGGGAGCGGATCGTCGAGCACCGCCTGGATGACCGGAGGCAGGCCTCTCGCCTCCAGGAGTATGCCTTCTGTGGGCTTTCCAGCGAGCTGCCGGGAAGCCAGTGCGTGCACGAGGAGAGTGTTCACGTAGCTCTTCGTCGTCACTGTGTGCTCGTCTCCGCAGTGCAGCCCGAGGACGAGGTCGGCGCGGCGACCGAGCGGGCTGCCGGGTTCGTTGGTGACGGCGAGGACGGTGTGCGGACGCGGGCCTGAGTCCAGCCGGTCAAGGAGTTCGACGATCTCACCGCTCGCCCCGGACAGAGAGGTGATCCATAGCAGGGTGCGCTCGGTGACCAGGTCCATCGCGTCCAGCAGTTCCGAGGTCGGCACCCACCAGGTGGGGTGCGTGCCGAGCAGCGTCCGCCAGCTGGAGTAGGCCGCGTAATGTGAGGATCCCATTCCGGTGAGCACGATCCGGTCGAAGCCCGACTCGCGCAACCCGGACACGTCCGGCAGGTTGCCGGCCAGCAGCGCGGTAAGCGCCCGAGGCTGGTCAGCGATGTCCTGCTCGTAGGGGGAGATCATCGGGCCGGGCCCGTCACCCAGGCCTGCACCTCGTCAAGGTACTCATCAGTGATCGGCTTGTGGACCGCGACGGTGTACCACAGGTTCCCGGCCTGCTCCCAGTAGGTGGGCATGTAGCGAAGCCCCTCGCGAACGTCCTCCCAGGTGATGCCCATGTCCTCGGGCTGGTAGGCGACGCCCATCGCGTCCAGCTTGTTCTTGATGAACTCTGGATCGTTGCCCTGCAAGTAGGACATCAGCAGGACACCCAGGGAGACGATCTGGCCGTGGAGGTACGGCCGGCGGGTCAGGTACTCCAGGGAGTAGAAGAAGGTGTGCTCGCTACCTTCGATAGGACGCGGGTTCCAGCCGGTGTTGGAGAATGCCGCACCGCCCCAGCGCAGGGCCTCCATCAGCGTGTGGATGCCTTCATCGCTGACCGCGCGAATCTCCTCCGCTGCATCCAGGACGCTGTCGAGCACTCCCCGGGCCTCGTCGACCCATGCCTGGTCGTAGGGCCACTTCGGTTCGCACTTGCCGGCCTCGGTGGCCATCTTCCAGTCCCAGTGCCCGGTGTAGTAGCAGACGATGTCGCCGACGCTGGAGCGGTTCATGAACTCGGGCGCGGACTTGATGACGTCGTAGTCGACCCACACGACCTCCGGCACCTTCCAGCCGACGTACCGCAGCACTCCCTCGTCGCGCACCGCCGCACGATGGGCGAACGGGGCGTTCACCGACATCGACGTAGGGATCTGGAACAGCGGGACGTTTCGCCGCCAGGCGACGTACTTGGCGACATCGATCGCCATGCCGCCGCCCAGACCGACCACGGCGTCTGCGGCAAGGCGTTCCGCCAGGGCATCGAGATCTCTGATCTCGAGAGAGTCGACGAAGTGCACCTCGATCAGATAAGGGCTCGCCAGCGCTTCCTCGAAGCGTGGCCACAGGTCCTTCATGGTGATCACGACGTATGGACGGAAGACGACCGCCGGCACCTCAGCGACGAGGTTGCGGCCGTAGACGGTGTTGAACAGTTGGCGCACGGTCACTCCTAACGAACGACTTGATGTGCATATCGTCCCATAGAGATGTTCGTTCGCACAAGTTCTGTGTGCTAAATGCTAGCCGCTGCACTTCCTCGGCCTGCTGCCGGCGCGGTGGATCTGGGGGGGTCCGGACGTCCCCTCAGCCAGCCGCGTCGTCTTCCGCGATTAGGAGGCGCCCGGTGACCGCCCGAATCGCATCCAGCTGGCCCTCGTCAAAACCGCGATCCAGTACCACGACATCGGCGCGGGACAGCGGGCAGATCTCGACAAACGCCGAGCGCCCGAACTTCGTCGTGTCGACAGCAGCGATCACATTACGGGCCGCCTGGATGGAGGCGCGTTTCACAGCCGCGTCCTCCACGTTCCATTCCGTGAAGCCCTCCCCAAGCGAGAAGGCGCTTGCCGTGAGGATGTAGCGGTCGAAGTGGTGTGCGCGCAGGTATTCGACGGTCTCGGCACCTCTCAGGCTCAGCTCGCCCCGCCGCACTGAGCCTGGTGACAGCAGCAACTCCACCGTGGTCGACTTCTCGAAAGCCCACGCGACGCGAAGTGAGAGCGGACACACCGTGATGTGCCTCCCTTCGAGTGCTGCGGCCACGGCGATGCCCGTGGACCCGCCATCGAGGATCACCGTCTCCCCATCCTCGATCAGGCCGGCCACCACCGCTGCGATCGCCCGCTTGCCCTCCGAGTTCGTCCTCTCCCGCATCGCGATCGGGGGCTCGAACGCACTCGGGGTGATCAGCCGCGCACCTCCGTGATAGCGCTGGAGCACCCCCGTAGCCTCCAGCGCCTCCAGGTCTCGCCTGATCGTCATCTCTGCCACGGAGAGCATGCGGCCCAGTTCGGCCACCGTAGCGCCGCCAGCCTCGCGCAGGACCTTGAGAATCTCCTGCTGGCGCTGCTCTCTGGAAGGCTGCGTGCTCACCGCCGACTCCTCACCTCACATCCGATCGGCTCACTCTACGGCCAGAGCCCGCGCGGCAAGGCGGTTCAGCACATCCACCGTGACACCGGCAAGAGTGTCCATTCTGACCCACCCGTCCTCGCGCTTGATCTCGGCGTCGTGCGGGACGCCGATCGCGATGGTTCCGGCGGCGATCGCAGAAGCGAGGCCGGTCGGAGAGTCCTCGACGGCGATGCAGCGGCCAGGGTCCACACCGAGTTCACGCGCTGCGCACAGGTAGGGCTCGGGATCAGGCTTACCGCGGGTCACGTGCTCGCCGGCGATGATGACACTCACGGATCCTTCGGGAAGGCGATCCGCGACCACCCGCGCCATCGCGAGTGGCGAGGTGGTCACGATCGCCTGAGGGACATGCGAATCGCGAAGAGCTTCAGCGAGTTCCCGAACGCCGGGGCGCCAAGGCACATTGCCCATCAACGACCGGGTGACCTCATCGACGAGACGGCCGATGAGCTCGGCGGCGGGCAGGGCCACGCCCCGGCCCTGCAGGGCCTTGGCAGTGGCGTCCATGTCAGATCCGACCAGGGTCAGGCCATCCCGGTACGACCAGCTGCCGCTGTGCTCCGCCACCAGCATGAGCTGCGCCTCGATCCAGATCGGCTCGGAGTCGATCAGCGTCCCGTCCATGTCCCAGAGCACGGCGTGCACCAATCCGGACGCCATATCGCTCACCTCCTCATGCCTCCAGGGCGGGGGGAGCCCACCCTGGAGGCTGTGGCGCCACAGCGAGATAGCGGGGCCACGGTGAGGAGGGGCTCTCTACTCGCCTGCGATCGCGCCACCGGTCATCCCGGCGACGATGTGCTTCTGCACCACGAAGGCGAACACGGCTACCGGCAGCACCGTGACCGTCGCCACCGCAGCGATCTGGCCCCAGAAGGTACCGATGGGTGTGAGCAGCGTAGGGAGCGCGACGGGCATCGTCGCCGTATCCCTGCTCGTCAGGATCAACCCGAAAAGGAACTCGTTCCATGAGTTGATGACGAGGAAGATGGCCGTTGCCACCAGACCATTCTTCGTCAGGGGCAGAACGACCTTGAAGAACGCCTGAAACTCGCTGCATCCGTCGATGCGTGCCGCCTCGTCCAGCGACTTGGGAACCCCCATGAAGAAGCCACGCATCATCCACACCGTGAACGGGATCGCAAAGGTGAGGTGTGCGGCCACCACTGCGACGTAGGTGCCCGACAGTCCCAGCCTGGTCGCGAGGATGAACAGCGGTAGAACCAGCACCATTGCGGGCAGCAGCCTGGCGGCCAGCAGACCCAGCAAGTAGGCGCTCAGCAGCTTGCCTGACCGACGGGTCAGGCTGTACGCGGACGGCACGCCGACGACCAAGGCGATCGCGCTCGCGAAGACGGACACGATCAGTGAGTTGACCAGATTCCTGGTGAACCCTTTCGTGACGAAGGCCTGCACGTAGTTGTCGAGAGTCGGAGAGAAGATGAACGTCGGCGTCGGCGTGAAGAGGTCGACGCGGTTCTTGAACGACGCCAGCACGAGCCAGACCAGAGGGGAGATATAGAGGACGATCACCAGCGTCGCCACGACGCCGATGAGAATTCGCTTCCAGCGACGACTCATCTGTGTCACAACTCCTTCGGTGCAAGCATTCGGAAGGCGCTGATCGCCAGGAAGAGAACGGCGGCGAAAGTGACGAGGCCGAGTGCGGCTCCGTAGCTCATGTCCCATTCCGCGAAGCTGACCCGGTACTGATAGAGGTCGTTGACCGTGGTCCACGATCCAGGTCCACCGCCCGTCAGGACGTAGACCTTGTCGAACTCGCGGATCGCTTCCGTGGCCCGGAACAGGATCGCGACGGCGAGGACCGGCCGCAGCATCGGCAAGGTCAGCATCCGGAACGTCTGCCAGGGCCCGGCACCGTCCACGCTCGCTGCTTCGAACGGCTCCTTCGGCAAGGCGCTGAGCCCGGCCGCGACCATCAGGGTCATGAACGGCGCCCACTCCCAGACGTCAACAAGGATCAGGGCCAGCAGCGCCGTAGGCCCGTAGTTCAGCGCCCCGTCGCCACCCGGCAGCCCGAGCGCATGCAACACCCAGGTGAGGTAGCCGAACTGCGCGTTGAGCGCGAAGTTGAACACCAAGCCGACCACGAGAGGCGCGATGATCATTGGCAGCAGGAGAATCGAGGTGACCAGCCGCTTCATCCTCCGAAGCCGGTCGAGAAGCATCCCGGCGGCAACGCCGAGCACGGTCTCGAGCGACACCGCGAACACGATGAAGACCAGCGTCGTCAGCAGGGCCTGACCGAAGTCGGCGTCCCTGAACATCCGTTGGTAGTTCTCCAGCCCGATGTACTGGCCCGTACGTCCGGGAATCACCAGGCTGTAGGAACGGAAGCTCAGGTCGACGCTGTAGACAAGCGGGAAGAGCACGACACATCCGAGCACGATCAGGCTCGGAGCCTGGTAGACCAGACCGGCCCAGTCCCGGCGCTTCTTGCGGGGCGTCGCCTGGCCCGGCGTCCGCGGCAGTGCCGCGGACGCCGAGCCGAGTTCCGTGCGTGGATCAGTGCCCATGACTGCTCTCTCCAGAAAGGTGGGCGGGCATCGTCTTCCGACCGGTCACTGGTAGGTGACCGGAAGTGCTCCGTTCATGAGCTCGGTGACCTTCTGCTGTGACGCGTCGAGCGCTTCCTGGGGCGAGGCCTGACCGCTCAGCGCGCGGGAGAGGTCGAGTGCCAGCGAGTCGGAGATGCCACTCCACTGCGGGATCCGGGGACGCGACTTCGCCTGGGTGAGGCTGGTGTAGATCTGCTTCCAGTACGGCAGCTTCGTGGTCAGGTCGGCGTCGGTGAGGACGGAGGTCAGCGCAGGCAGGCCACCGCCTTCCGCGAGCTTCATCTGGACGGGCTTCGACATCGCCCACGCCATGAACTCGTACCCGGCCTCTGCGTTCTTGGACGAGGAGTTGATGGTGTACGTCCAGCTACCCAGGTGCGACTCGGGCGCGTCCCCCTCGTTCTTCACGGGGATGCTCGCGTAGCCCATCTTCCCCACGACCTTGGACGCCGTGGTGTCCTCCATCGCACCGGCGGTGTCACCCCAGGTGATCGACTGAGCGGCGGTGCCCTGCTGCAGCTGGGCCGTGATCTCGTCCCACGTCGCTGAGGTGAAGCCGGGCGGTGCGTAGGCGGTGAGCCCCTTCTCGTACTCCAGGGAGGCCACGTTCTCCGGAGAGTTGATCGCAACGTTGCCGGAGCTGTCGAAGATGTCCCCGCCGAACGTCCAGGAGTAGTTCATCCATTCCAGGACGGTGGACACGTGCCGCTTGCCCGCCAGCGTGACGCCGTACAGCGGCTGGGCGAGAGCCGTACCTCCGGCTTCCTTGCCCGCGTCGCGGGTGAACCACTCGGCGATGTCCCGGTACTGGTCCCAGGTGGTCGCCGGCGCCAGGTCGTAGCCGTACTTCGCCTTGAAGCCCTTCGCCTCCGCAGGGTTCTCGAACAGGTCCTTGCGGTACATCATCATCATCATCGCCGCGTTGGACGGCATCCCGTAGAGGTTGTCCTTCCACTTCGACGACGGCTCCCACAGGTTCGGCAGGATGTCGTCCGATGAGAAGTCGGCGCCGAGCTGGACCGGCGGGGTCTTCAGGTAGTCGTCGATCGGCGCGATGTACTTGTTCTCGGCGAAGCTTCCGAGGTACTCGTAGGGGATAGACAAGACGTCGTAGTTGCCCTTCTTCGTCGTGAAGTCGAGCACGGCCTTCTGCACCAGGCTGTCGTAGGGGGCCTGCTCGAGGCTCACGTGGATCCCGGTCTCCGCCTCGAAGTCAGGAAGGAGGCTCTCCAGGATTCCGCTGTTCGCTGTCGCCTCCGCGATCACGTTGAGCTGCGTGCCGGCGTACTTGCGGGACCAGCCGTTGGGCCCTACCTCACCCTCCGCGCTCGGTGTGGTGCCACTCGAGCATCCGGTGACGGCAAGCGCGAGTGCTGCCGCGAAGGCCGAGAGGGCGAGAACTGACTTTCGAGCCATTGCCTTACTCCTGTTCAAACGATCAGTGGTGCGGTGTCTCTGCTAGCTGTATCGGCGGGTGGCGGGACGGACGCCAGCATCTGCGCGGCCGGCGGATCGATCCGGCTTGTCATGCATGAGCGCCTCCATGTCGCGTGCCGATGGCCGCGGGAGTCGTCCGATGTTGGGGGCTCACAATCAAGCGAGCTTCCTTGACCACCTGAAGTGTTACACAACCTCAGCTTCTCTTTCAAGATTCACAGTCAGGTTCACCCAACTGTTACATTTTCTCATCAGTCGCATGCGGAGGTGCCCCGCCGCGCGAACGTCTTCCGTCCGCATCTCCGCGACATTGCGGCGCCGCGCTGCGCACCGCAATGTGCATATCCTTACATATGGATGTTCGTTCGCACAATGATCGTGTTCAAAATTGGAGGGATTGCGCACTTCGCATCCGGGCCGCGCTGCGGTGCAGATCTCCTGGTTCGGCCGACCGGCAGCCCTGCTCAGCTGCGCGGTTCGTGCTGGAGCGCGCGAAGAGACCCGGCGGTCCTGGGCAGGGTCTCCGCCGGGTCGCCGGTGGTCGAGCACTCGAGATTCACCGCACCGTCGAAGCCGATATCGCCGAGCGCGGCGAAGATCGGCCCCCAGGCCAAGGCACCACTACCCGGCAGCAGGCGGTTGTTCTCCCCCAGGTGCACGTGGCGGACCAGCGCCCCGGCGCGCCTCAGCGCGGCCGGGATGTCGGCCTCTTCGATCGACATGTGGAAGGTGTCGGGCAACAACCCTGCGTTCGGGTGAGCCACCTTGTGAAGGATCTTGAGGTTGTCGTCGACTGAGTTGAGGTATCGGCTCTCGTACCGGTTGAGCGGTTCCAGCAGGACGGACGCGCTCGAGCCCTCGGCTCGCGCGAGCAGCTCTCGGTAGAACTCGATGAACCGCGCCTCCTGGTCGGCGTCCAGCTGCTGATAGGGGTCGAACAGCGGCATCGGGTCCTGCGGGCAGTACTCGTACTCAATCTCGGTGACAAGACCGAACTCCGCACACACGTCCACGGCTTCGGCGTACATCTTCCGGCAGGCCTCCCGGAGGCCGTCGTCGGGAGACATCGCATGTCCGTAGATCTCCGAGGTCAGCACGAACTCGACCGGGCGGACGCCGGTGCGCGCCTCGATCCGGCCGAGCTCGCGGCGGACGTCGTCGTCCCACTCCTCGACGGGTTGGAACACGGCGATGGCGTCGTAGCCCCAATCGTGCAGTCGCTCGGCCTTCTCGGTGAGGGATGCTCCGGGAACCATCGGGCTCGAGCAGCAGATAAGCATTGCGGATCCTTCCATCATTGAGGTGCTCGGTCGGCGGCGGTGGCCCCCGACCCGTAGAGGCGACGCAGGGTGTCGTCGAAAGCTGTGTACCTTCCGGTGCGCTGCGCGTGGTCACGGGGGTAGAAAACAAGGCTGGGCGGCTGGTGGAGTCGGCCGGCGTCCTCGATGGAGTCGATGACGCCGGCGGCGACGAGGGCCAGCGCCGCCGCGCCCCGGCACGCCGCCTCAGGTTCTGCCGAGGTGTGGAGGTCCAGGCCACAGACGTCGGCCTTGAGCTGGTTCCAGAAGCCGGAGGCCGTCCCTCCACCGGAGGAGACGATGCTGCGGGCGCCCTGCCCATGCTCGGCCAAGTAGTCGAGGTTCCTGCGGAGAAGGTGCGCGACGCCCTCCATCACGGCGTAGGCGAGATCCACCGCGTCGTGGCGCAGTTGGAGGCCGAGGAAGCCTCCGCGAGCGCCGGGGAGGAAGTCCGGCGGGTTCACTCCGGTCAGGTACGGCAGGAAGATCGGCGCCTCGTCGTAGGCCCGTCCCGGCAGTGCTCGCTCGAGCTGGTCGTAGGGGATCGTCGCCGTGCGCTGGAACCAATCGAGGCAGACCCCACCACTGTCCGCGCAGGTGAACAGCACCGTGTCCTGTGCTCCGATGCCCGGATGGAACGACACCTTCAACGAGGGATCAAACGACCAGTCCGACGCGAGCATCGACAGCGAGAGCACGGTTCCCGCGGACGCGCTCACCGCGCCGGCCTGGTAGGAGCCGGTGCCGATCATCGCGCAGAAGTGGTCGAGTGCGCCAGCGTTGACGACGTAGGAGGCGGCCGGCGGGAGCCGCACAGCCACCTCGTCCAGCACGGGGCCGACGTCGGTTCCGGCGGGCACCAGCTGCGGCATCGCCTCCGCACCGACCCCACAGAAGTCGAGCATCTCGGGCCAGTACCGGCGACCGGGAACGTCGTAGAGATAGGTGAAGCCCCGAGTGGTCTCCTCCCCGACCATGGCGCCGGTGAGGGCGAAGATCAGGTAGTCCTTGATCATCAGGACGTGGCGACTTGCCGCGAGCACCCGGGGCTGGTGCCTGCTGAGCCAGCGGAGCTTCGTCGCGGGCCAAGTGGGGACGGCCTCCGGCTCACCGGTGCGGGAGAAGGCGATCGTCGCGTCGAAGTGGTCGGCGATCTCTAGCGCCTCTTGAACGGACCGTTCGTCCATCCAGGAGATGCCCGGTGCCACCGGGCGGCCGGCGTCGTCCACCAAGACGAGGGACTCCGCCTGCCCGGTCACCGCGATGTGAGCAGAGGCGCCGCGCTCAGGCCTGGCGTGAGCGGCGCATTCTCCGATCAGGGCCACCACCGCCTCTACGACCGCGTCCGGATCGAACTCGACCAGGGGCCCGTCCCGCCGATAGGCCATCGGCGAGCGCGCCACGGCCAGGTTGCGGAGCTCCTTATCGAACAGGGCGACCTTGATGTTCGTGGTGCCCAGGTCGACGGCGTAGGTGATCACATCACTGTCCGATCACAGTGATGAACACCCGGCGGTCGCGTGCCCGGACGGAGTCGAGATCGCCGAAGTAGACGCGACCGAACTCACCCAGCAGGACGTGCCCGTCCTCAATGGGAACCGTCTCCGAGCGGCCGAGGATCGAGGAGATGATGTGCCCGTCGGTGTTCAGCCCCCACGAAGGGTGCTCGCCGCGGAGCTCGGCGGCGTTCTTGATGTGGATCGGCCCGGGATGCAGGTACTGGCCCTCGTTCCTGGCGGGCGGAATGATCTTCGCGAGCGCGTTCAGGGTGTCCTGAAGGATCAGTTGAGTGCCGTAGTAGGTCACGTCCTCGGACTCCTCCTGGATCAGGACGCAGCAGCTCGTGTGCTGGGTGTAGGCCAGGGCGATACCCGAGGTTATGCCCGACTCCTCGACCAGCGCCGTGACGTGATCGGTGATGTCGAAGAACTCCTGCCTCGCCGGCGTCGAGAGGACGAACGAGCTGGACACGATTTCCATGTGAGACTCCTTGGTTGACGATTTCACGCGGCTGCGCTGGCAAACATCGGCAGACGGAGCCTGCGTCCCTGCAGTTCGGCGTGCAGCGCCTCGCAACAGCGTGTGACCGGCCCTCACTTGATGTTAGTCGTTCACAGATTCTCGGGCAACTGTGCCGCCGCACGTGAACACATCCCAGAAGTGTTGTGATATCTTTTCGTCCGGGACAGGGTCAACGGCGCGCAGCGACCGAACGGAGAGGTAGGGAGCACCTCATGAGTGGACAGGGACCTCAGCAAAGGCGCGCCGCGATCGAGCGGCTGATCAGCGATCACTCCGAGGTCGACATCGCCTCCATGGCAGCCCACTTCGGCGTGTCCGAGATGACGATCCGGCGCGACTTCGAAGCGCTCGAAGAAGGTGGGGTGTTGCGCCGCCTGGTCGGTGGTCGCGCCGTGATGGTCGATCCCAAGGGCCGCGAGCCACGGCTGTCGGCGCGCGAGGACAGCAGCCAGGGAGCGAAGGCACAGATCGGCCGCGTCGCAGCTGAGCTGATCGCGGCCAACGAGGTCGTCTTCTTCGACGGCGGGACCACCGTGCTCGCGATCGCCCGCGCGCTGCGGGGCTCGGGAAAGGCCCTCACCGTCCTCACCCGCAGCATCCTGGTCGCCGCTGAGCTGGCGGACGAGGCCGGCATGGACATCTTCGTCCTCGGCGGCCGCCTCAAGACCTCGGAGATGGTCACGTCGAGTTCGACCATGGCCGATGACCTGCGGCACTTCAACGTGGACACCTACGTCATGGGCATCAGTGGGGTCGATGCCCTCCGCGGGCTCACCGACTACGACCCCGACGAGAGCGCAGGCAAGCGGCAGGCTTTGGAACGATCCGACCGTGTACTGCTCGCGTTCGACCAGACCAAGCTCGGACGGGTCCTGCTCTCCCAAGTGGCGGATCTCGCCGACGTCGACATCGTGGTCACCGACGCCGACCCGGAGCACGAAGTCATCAAGGCGATGCCTCCCACCGTCTCGGTGGTGCTGGTGAAACCCCAGTCTGAGCTGGCCCGGCCGGCCTAGGCCTCCCAACCGCAGGCGACGAATCATGCCCATCAACACCGGCACGCCGGCGCCCGAAGCCTCACCGGCCCATCGGCAGCTGACCCCACCCTTCTTCGAAGTTGGCCCGAAGAACCTGCTACGTCTGCCCGACATCCTGGAGGTCGCGAAGGCTGCGCAGAGCGCTGGCGAGCACGACAGAGTGTCCGTCATCCTCACGGTGCCTACCGCCCTGATCGCCCCAGCGAAGAACTCCGCGCCAAACGCGTTTGTCTTTGCGCAGGGCATGGACCTCGAGGGCCTCGGTCCGAGCGTGGGCAGAGTCATCCCCGAGTCGCTGGTCGATGCCGGCGCCGACGGCGTCATGCTCAACCACGACAGCAATCCGCTGAATCCTGACGAGTTGCGGCTGAGCATCCGCCGCGCGCACGAGACCGGCCTAATGACGATGGTGTGCGCAGGCACGGAGTCCGAGGTGCTCCAGCTGCTACCGCTCCGACCTACGATCGTCCTCTTCGAGCCCCCCGAGCTGATCGGCCATTCGGGCGGAACCGGCCGCCCCTGGATCGCGCAGGTGAATGCGAAGGCGCGCTCGGCGGCCCCCGAGGTGTTGATGATGCATGCCGGCGGGGTGGGGACGCCGGATGACGCTTACCAGATCATGCGCAGTGGGGCAGACGGAACCGGATCCACCTCCGGCGTGCTCGGCGACGACGAACCTGCCCGCGCCGTTGAGCTCTTCATCGCCGCGGCGCGCCGCGGCTTCGACGACCACAAGAAACGAGGAACAGAATGAAAACCACACTGACCGGCAAGACCGCCGTCGTAACAGGCGGAGCCCGGGGAATCGGTCTGGCGGTCGCCCGCGCACTCGCCGCCTCAGGAGCGGACATCGCGATGCTCGATCTGCTCGACGGAGTTGGCGCTGCAGCTGATGCCGTGGCGGCCGACGCAGGCGTGAAAGCAGTTGGGCTTCGGCTCGATGTGACCGACCAGGACGCAACCGAGGCCGCGTTCGCCGAGATCCGCGACAGGCTCGGCGTGCCACAGGTGCTCCTCACCGCGGCCGGAATCGAGATCAATGGCGACTCCATCGATGTCACCGCTGCCGACTGGCGCAAGGTGATCGACGTGAACCTCACCGGCACGTTCTTCTCCGCCCAAGCCTTCGGACGCGGACTGCTCCAGGCGAAGCTACCCGGAAGCGCCGTCCTCGTCTCGTCGATGTCCGCAGAGATCGTTAACGTGCCTCAGTGGGCCGCGTCCTACAACTCGTCCAAGGCCGCCGTCGCACACCTCGCCAAGTCCCTCTCCGTGGAATGGGCCGCCGCCGGCATCAGGGTGAACTCGATCGCGCCCGGCTACGTCCTCACCGATCTGACCCAGCAGATCATCGATCGCGAACCAGCGCTCAAGGACGACTGGGTCTCCCGCATTCCCCAGGGCCGCATGGCGACGCCGGAGGACATCGCCGGCCTCGTCGACTTCCTTGCATCCGATGCATCCAGCTACCTCACCGGGCAGCAGATTGTCATCGACGGCGGCTACACGGCGATCTAGCGGACGAACGCCCATGACCTCAGCGCAAGACTGACTGGAGGAACCAGGTAATGACCAGCTTCACCTCGTTGGGCTACTACGCGACCTGGTCGCGAGGTCACCTTCATCTCGTTCGCGCCGGGCAACAGGACAGTGGTCAGCCCACTTCCTCCGAGTTGGACCCGGGGCTACTCGGGAAGGTGCCCGACCCGCGACCACGGAACTCGGAACGCCGTCCGCCTGCGCGAGATCGATGGTGGCATCTGCGAACTCACCGGAAGATCTGAACTACCGCCGGCCGGCTGGTTGCTGTAGCGGGTTCGCCCCTGCCGGTGAGTGCTTGTGTGAGGCGGACGCTGGCGCCGCTGGTCTGGCGGATTGGGGCGCCGTCGAGGAGCTGGTTGACGGTGGCGGTGGCCAGGGTCTTGGTCAATCTTGTCGAAATCAGCTGAATACAGGTTGGAGGAGACAGCGGTGGAGCGCTTCTCGTAGGCGCCGGAAGAGCCCGGTATTCGCCCGTCGTGTCGGCCCCAGATCCGGCCGTCACATTCAGCTGACCAGTACCTGATCGACTGCGCCCGCCCACTTGGATCGCCCAGATCGATCTGGTTCGAGCGGCAGCGGCTATGAAGGTGTGCGCAATGCCCGTGGGCAGGCGGTGACCGGAGTTCTCGGCCATGAAAGCACCACGCTCCGAACCTTGCTGGAGCGAAGCAACGCTGGGCCGAACGCCCTCGCCGACCGCGGCATGACACGCGAAGCCATCGTGCGTTGACTCGCCGGTCTTCGGGCTACGGTCGTTCCTGGCCTCGTCCCGATCGCCATCATGCCCGCCCTCGCGCATCGAGCCTCAGAGCTGGCGCTTCCAGGGAGGCGCTGGACGGCGGCCGCACTTTCAGTATCCGAGCTGACGTTCCGCCCAGCTTGAGACACCACCGTCATGCATTCGACCTAGTCAGACGCCGTTGGCGTCGCCAGGTGCCAGCGGCCAACCCATCCAATGACACCTCGGACGTGCCCACAGGTAACAATTCCAGGTAACACGGTTCGACTGAACCGGCTCTTGTTCGATTTTGAACTTACCCCTGACAACGGGTATTCGCTGGAGCGGATGACGGGAATCGAACCCGCACTGTCAGCTTGGGAAGCTGATGTTCTGCCATTGAACTACATCCGCATTGCGCTCCGCCCACGGGCCGATGCGCGAGGAGCAGTCTAGCCGGAGCCGGACGCGCCCCGCGAACTCCCCGCGGATTACGCCGACGCGCGCGACAATGGGACGAAACCGCGCAGGTCGGGGCGCAACGTCTGCCAGACTGCTTCTGACAACGACTCACGCGCAGCTCGCGACTGCGCAGACCAGGGAGCGAGGCGGGTGACCAGAGAAGACCGGGCCATCACGATCGTCGATCTGATCACGCGCGCCCTCGCAGCGATCGACAACGGCGAACAGGCCGAGCAGATGGTGTGCAGCACGCTGGCCAAGGCTGCGCACGCGGAGATCGCCGTCCTTGTCGGCCTCGACGTCGGACGGAAGCTGCACGTCCACGCAGCCTGGCCCGACCAGCGCAGGGTTGCTGCGTTGGTGGAGGTCATCGGCCACGGTGGACGCCGCTCCGAGGGCAACCTGCACCTCGGTCAGCACCCAGCTCTCGGCGAGATCATCACCATCGGTCCCGATCTCGACCAGAGCCAGCCGCAGGAGCGGGCCCGGCTGCTCGCACTGTCCCGGCGCGGCGGGTTCGGCCCCGAGGCGCAGGCGCTTTTCGCCGAGGCTGTCGCCCCGGTGATGCTCCTGATGCCCCACGTCGCGGAAGCGTGCAACAAGGAACAGCGGACCCGGACGGCGGCGGACGCGGCCGCGGCCCTGAACCTCACGGCGCGCGAAGTGGAGGTCCTCCAGCTCCTCTCCGAGGGCCTTCTCGCCAGGACGATCGCCGCTCGGCTCGGGCTCTCCCCCCGCACGGTGCACAAGCACCTCAGCAACGTCTACAGCAAGCTCGGCGTACACGACCGGCTCGTGGCCGTGAGCATCGCCCGCGCACAGGGCCTGATCGCCGCCTGAGCGGACGGGCGCTACCGGCCGCGAGCCTTGCGTACGGTCTTCTTCAGCAGCCACAGCGGCAGCAGCCACGCACCCAGCGCGGTGACCAGCCACACCACGAGAGTCCCCAGCAGCCAGGCCATCGGCCCATCGAACGCGATTCCGCCCTCGAGAGAGTGGGCGATCGCCAGCGCGATCCCGGTCGAGATCAGGCCCACGCCACCCACGAGCGGCGGCGAGAACTTCGCGGCGAGCTTCGTGACCACCGGCGTGAGCAGGCTCTGCGCCACGGTGAACACCACCACGGCCACGAGGAAACCGCTGACGCCGACGACCATGCCGGGCACCAGCCAGCCGGCGACCAACAGGCCCAACACGGACGATCCGAAGAAGATCGCGGCCAGGATCAGGATTTTCCGCATGAGCGCACAGTAGCCCGCCCAGACCCTTTTCGAGACGGCTCGCCCTGCACCCGTCCCCACCGCTCGGGGATGGCCCCCAACGCACCCCCAAAGCACCCTCGCCGGGGTTCCCGCGCGGTCCTGCCGGGCTTAGGTTCGAGACATGTCGAATCCCCTGGAACCCTCGGACGTGGGCCCCGCCGCCGGCGGCGACCTGACCGCTTCAGATACCGATCGCGACCACGTGATCGCCCTGCTCACCACCGCCCAGGCCGAAGGACGGCTGACCGCGGCAGAGCGCGACCAGCGCATCGCAGCAGCGCGGACGGCCGAAACCTTCGACGACCTGGTGCCGCTCACCCGCGACCTGGTCAACCCGACCGGCCCGGCCGCCCGTCCGGTCATGAACTACGACGAGAGCCACGGCACCGAAGAGGCGGACCAGATCGTCGCCATCTTCGGAGGCGCCACCCGCAAGCACCGCTGGAGGGTGCGGCGGAACACCTCGATCCTCGCGATGTTCGGCGGTGTCGAACTGGACCTCACCGAGGCCACCTTCGAGGCCCACGAGCTGACCTTCAACGTGTTCTGCCTCTTCGGCGGCGTGGAGGTCACGGTGCCGCCGGGCACCGACGTGGACAGCAGCGTGATCGCCGTGTTCGGCGGCGCCGAGGTTCGCAAGCTCGCCCCGCCGGACGGCGTCGCACCCCGGATCGCGGTCAAGGGCTTCTGCGGCTTCGGCGGCGTGGAGGTGCGCAACCCGAAGGACCGCAAGCGGAATTGACCCTCGTGGTTCCAACCCCACCACCCACGACAACCTCGCGCCTCCCGGTCGCTGACGCGACCGGGGCGCTTGGCTAGATTGGCCCTCATGAGCGACCTGTTCACCCCGACCGCGGACTGGCAACGGTTGTCGCCGGCCTACGCGACGGTCCGACGCCTCGGGGCGCTCGTCTACAACCTCGTCACCACCGGGATCGTCTGCCTCGGCACCTCCTTCTTCCTCGACTGGCGCTGGGTAGTGGCGGCGGCGGTCGCCGGCCTGGGCTGGACGTTGTGGCGGGTGATCCGCGCCGGACGCTGGGTGCGCAGCTTCGGCTACGCCGAACGCGCCGAGGACCTCCTGATCACCCGCGGCCTGTGGAACAAGGAGCTCACCGCGATCCCCTACGGCCGGATGCTGTCGGTCAATGTCGAATCCGGCCCGATCGAGCGGGCCTGGGGCTTGGCGAAGGTACAACTGGTCACGGCCAGCATCCACTCGGCCGGACACATCCCCGGCCTCTCGCAGACCGACGCCGCAGCCCTGCGGGACCGGCTGATCGTCGCCGGCGAGGCCCAGGCCCTGCCGCTATGACCGAGCCTGTCGCGCCGCCGCCCGACCGGCCGGACGCGAGCCCTCCGGCCGAGGTCACCGAGCGGCCGCACCCGCTCACCCCGCTGATCCGGGGCTGGGTCGTCCTGCTCGCGGTCATCATCGCCTTCGGCCGTGACTACCTGCCGATCGGGCGCGAGCCGCAGCCGCTCCCGCCGCTGCAGTTCCTGCTCGGCGCCGTCGGGGTGGTTGCGGCGGCCAGCGGCATCGCCGGCTACTTCTCCTGGCGGTTCACCCGGTTCGTGATCGACGCCGAGAAACTCCGGATCGACTCCGGCGTGCTGTTCCGGCGATCCCAACGGGTCGCGTTCGACAAGGTGCAGTCGATCGACGTCGTCCAGCCCCTTGCCGCGCGGCTGTTCGGGCTCGCCGAACTGCAGATCGATGTCGGTTCGCACGAGCGGCCCAAGCTGCGCTACCTGAGCCGGGCCAGGGCCTACGCGCTGCGCGACTACCTGCTGGCCCGCGCGAAGGGCGTCCAGGCAGAGGCGGACGCTGCCAGCGACTCCACCTCCGTCCTGGTCGACCTCGGCGCCCAGGACGAAGTGCTGGTCCGCGTCTCGCCGCAGGTGCTGCTGCTCGCCGCCGCCACCTCCCACGAGTTCTGGTCGATCATGGCCACCGGCGTGGTCGCCGCCGTCATCGGGATCACCTTCAGCCAGCCCTGGCTGGTCCTGGTGATCGCGGTCCCCACCGTCAGCACGCTGATCGGGTTCGTCGGACGCCGGGTGACCAGCCAGTTCAACTACACGCTCTCCCGGCGCGCCCACGGCCTGCGGATCTCCCGCGGCCTGACCAGCCTGACCAGCCAGTCGCTGCCGCCGCGGCGCGTGCAGGCCGTGCAGATCAGCCAGTCGCCGGTGTGGCGCCGGCTGGGCCTGTACCGGATCGACCTCGAGGTGATCGGCTGGGGCCACGTCACCGACAACGAGAACAAGACCGGCGTCTCGACCATCCTGCTGCCCGCCGGCACCATCGCGCAGGTGCGGGTGGCGCTCGCTGCCATCTGGCCACGGGCCGACTTCGAGTCCGTCGAGCTCCACCAGCCACCGGCCCGCGCCCGCTGGCTGCACCCGCTGGCCCAGCCGTTCCTGCGCTGGGGGCACGACGATGCGCTGGTCGTTTCCCGCCACGGGTGGCTGGTGCGGCGCTGGCAGGTGGTGCCGCACGCCCGGATCCAGTCCGTCCGGATCACCCAGGGCATGGTGTCCCGGAAGCTCGGCCTGGCGGGTCTGGAGTTCCACACCGCCGGCGGCCAGATCATGCCCCACGCGCCCGGTCTGGACGCGGCGCACGTCCTTGAGCGGCAGTCAGAACTGCTGCGTCTCGTCCACCACCCCGCGGCGGTGGACGTCAGCGACGCTGATCCCGGTCAGGCGGACGCGGGGCCGGACGCCCTGCGCGCCGACCACGCCGAGGACACCATTTCGTCGAGCGAGTAGCTCATCCTCCAGCCCAGGTCGGCCGCAGCCGCCGACCCGTCGGCGACGATCCGCGCCGGGTCGCCCGGGCGCCGGGGCGCGATCTCGGGAGTGAATTCGGTCCCGGTGACCCGCGCCATCGCGTCCATGATCTGCCGGATGCTCAGCCCGTCCCCGCTGCCCAGGTTGTACGCCGGACGCAGCGGCCGCCCCTCGGCGAGAGCCAGCGCCGCGGCGACGTGGCAGTCGGCGAGGTCGCCCACGTGCACGTAGTCGCGCACGCAGGTGCCGTCGGGGGTCGGGTAGTCCTCGCCGTTGATCCGCGGCGTGCGTCCGGCCAGCAGCGCCTCGATCACCAGCGGGAACAGGTTGTGCGGGCTCGCGTCATAGACCTCGTCTGTGGCCGAACCCACCACGTTGAAGTAGCGCAGGCTCACTCCGCGGAAGCCCTCCGTGGCCCGGACGACATCCTTGATCAGCCACTCGCCGATCAGCTTCGACTCCCCGTAGGGCGACTCTGGGTGGTTCGGGGAGTCCTCGGTGACCAGTTCGGTGTCGGGCGTGCCGTAGACCGAGGCCGAGGACGAGAAGACGATCCGGTCGACCCCCGCGTCCGTCATCGCCTGGAGCACGCTGGCCGTCCCGGTCACGTTCTGCGCATAGGTGTGCAGTGGACGCTGCACAGAGACCCCCGCGTACTTGAACCCCGCGACGTGGATCACGCCGGTGCAGCCGTGGTCGCGCAGCACGTCGGTCACGGTGGTTGTGTCGTTGATGTCCCCCTGGACGAACGGGACGTCCGGCGGCACGAACGCCGCAATCCCCGAGGAGAGGTCGTCCAGCACCACCGGCGCCAGCCCCTTCGCCTGCAGGGCCCGCACCACGTGCGCCCCGATGTATCCGGCTCCGCCGGTAACCAGCCACGTCGTCACGCCAGCGAGTCTATGGGAATGGGATCGCTCTCGAACCCGCGCTGGTTAGTGTTGACCCATGCAAAACCAACCCGTGCTGGGCATCGACATCGGCGGCTCCGGGATCAAGGGCGCCCTGGTTGACCTGGAGGCCGGCGACTTCGCGGCGGAGCGAGTGCGCATCCCCACCCCCGAGACGTCGACCCCGGCGAACGTGGCCGACGTGGTCGGCGAGATCGTGGCCCAGTTCGCCGACCAGATGGGCGACGGGCCGATCGGCGTGACGATCCCCGCGGTGGTCACCCACGGCATCACCCGGTCGGCGGCCAACATCCACAAGTCCTGGATCGACGCCCCCGCCGAGCAGATCTTCGCCGAGCACCTGGGTCGCGAGGTCGTCCTGGTCAACGACGCGGACGCGGCCGGCGTCGCCGAGGTGATGTTCGGCGCGGCGAAGGGCCACCAGGGCCTCGTCCTGGTCACCACGCTCGGCACCGGCATCGGCAGCGCGCTGATCTACCGCGGCGTCCTGGTGCCGAACACCGAACTCGGCCACCTCGAGATCGACGGCCACGACGCCGAGAGCCAGGCGGCCGCGTCCATCAAGACGGCGCTCGGTCTCTCCTACGACGAGTACGTGCCGCGGCTGCAGCGCTACTACGAGACGGTGGAGGCCCTGTTCTGGCCGGACCTGTTCGTGGTCGGCGGCGGCGTCTCGAAGGCGTCCGACAAGTTCCTGCCGAAGCTGAACCTGCACACCCCGATCGTGCCCGCCCACCTGCGCAACCGCGCCGGCATCATCGGCGCCGCGTGGCTGGCCGCGGACAAGGCGAATCACCCCGAACGCGCGGTCTGACGGACCGAGTTGGGGACGGTTCCTAACTCGGTCCAGCCTCAGGAGGTGGACCGAGTTAGGAACCGTCCCCAGCTTGGTCCAGCCGGGTCACATGCGCTCGGGGGCCTCGATGCCGAGCAGGTCGAGACCGATCGCTAGCACCCGGCGGGTGGCCGCGCACAGGGCCAACCGGGACGCCCGCAGGTCGCCCTCGCTCTTCAGCACGGGGCACTGCTCGTAGAAGGAGCTGAGCGCGCCGGCGAGCTCGTAGAGATAACCGCACAACCGGTGCGGCTGGAGCGTCTCGCCCACCTGGGCGACGACCTCACCGAACCGGGACAGCAGCAGCGCCAGCGTGTGCTCCGCGGGCTCGGTCAGAACCGTGACCGCGTCGTAGCCGAACCCCTCCGCTTCCGCCTTGCGCAGGATCTGGTTCACCCGGGCGTGCGCGTACTGCAGATAGGGCCCGGTGTCACCGGTGGTGGCCACCATCCGCTCCGCGTCGAAGGTGTAGTCCTTCTGCAGACCGTTGGACAGGTCGGCGTACTTGATCGCCGCCAGGGCGATGGACGGCGCCGCCTCCTGTTCGGCCGCGTCCAGCAGGCTGTTCAGGGTGACCGCGGTGCCCTCGCGGGTGGAGAACTTCTTGCCGTCCGCACCGAGAACCTGGCCGAACCCGACGAACTCCGCGCTCACCTCTTCCGGAAGGTAGCCGGCCCTCCGCGCCACCGCGAACACCTGCTCGAAGTGGTAGGTCTGAGGCGCGCCGACCACGTAGATCAGCCGGTTCGCCTGCAGCGTGCCGACCCGGTGCCGAATCGCGGCGAGGTCGGTGCAGGTGTAGCCGAAGCCCCCCTGGGCGTTACGGATGATCGCCGGAGCCGGGAAGCCCTCGGTGAACACCGCCAGCGCACCGGCGTCCACCACGGCGATGCCCCGGTCCTCGAGATCAGCCGCGACCACCGGCAGGTCCGCGTTGTAGATCGACTCTCCGGCCAGGTCGGCGTCGGTGAGCAGCACGTTCATCCGCCGGTAGGTGGCGTTGAAGCCGACCAGGGAGACATCGATCAGCTGCTGCCAGATGCGCCGGGTCTCCTCGTCCCCCGCCTGCAGCTTGACGACTCGGGCCCGAGCCCGGTCAGCGAACTCCTCCGACTCCTTCAGGTGGGCGTTCGCGCGCTGGTACAGCGCCTCGGCGCCGGGGAGGTCGAGCGTGCTGAGGTCAAGGCCCTCGTCCAGGGTCTGCTCCACGAGCATGCCGAACTGCCGCCCCCAGTCGCCGATGTGGTTCTGCGGGATCACCGTGTGGCCCTGCGCGCGCAGGACCCGGGTGAAGCAGTCGCCGATGATCGTCGAGCGGAGGTGGCCGACGTGCATCTGCTTGGCCACGTTGGGCGATGAATAGTCGACGACGACCCTCAGCGGCTCGTCGACGGTGCTGATCCCCGCACCCGGTTCGGTGAGCACCTGGGTGGCCGCCTCGGCCAGCACCTCGGCCCGGATGCGCAGGTTGATGAAGCCCGGACCGGCGACCTCGAGGGGCTCACACAGGTCGGCGAGATCGATCTGCTCGACGAGCCGGGACGCCACCTCCCGCGGCGGGCGACCCTCGGCGTTGGCCAGACGGAGCGCGACGTTGGTCTGGAAGTGGCCGAATTGGGGACGCGTCGCCGGGCGCAGTTCCGGGTCGATCCCGGCCGCAGCCTGGACGCGTTCACTCAACACCGAAGGCAGGGACAGCATGGCCGCCATTTTCGCACGGCGTGACGACCCTCCCCGTCCTCGCCCAGCCGCGACCGGAACTCGTACGCTCCGAGGTCTGAGAACCCGCGCGACGCGTCCGCCCCAGGGGTCGGCGACGGCGTAAGATCCGCGGCTGAGGGCAGTCCACCGGACGCGATCCGGCGATGGAGGCCCTCGGCAGAATCCTGAGAGCATGCTAAATTTCAGAGAAGACCGGGCTTTCAGCGGAGGGGCTGCAGGTCCGCACGAGCGGAGGGCGATCGTGACGCGGTTGTGGGGCCGGCTGAGCCGTGTGCTCGCGGTGCTCGCCACCCTCTCGCTGCTCCTCGGAATCGGACCTGCGCTGAAGGCCGACGCCAACCCCGTCCTGCCCGACCCGCCGGTGACACTGAGCGCCAGCCAGCGTTCCACCGTCGCGATCCTTTCCTGGCCGGCCGTCGATGGCGCAAAGGGCTACGCCATCGAGTACGACACCGATGCGGCCTTCCCCGCGTCCACGCGCCTGACGACGACCGACACCGTCATCGTCGTCTCCGGACTCACCGCAGAGACCACCTACTTCGCCCGGGTGGCCAGCTGGGACCCGCAGACCGACGCCGTCGGCGACTGGAGCCTGGCGATCAGCTACACCACCGGGCCGCGTGAGTTCGCCGTGGCCCCGCCCGTGGTCACACTCTCCGCGGCGACGAGCACGTCCATCACGGCCGATTGGTCGACGGTCGAAAAGGACGCCCGCTACCAGGCGAAGATCGGCAAACAGCCCGATGCGCTGGGGGACGCGGTGAGCGTCAAGGACCCGACCACCACGTTCGACGGGCTCGACCGGACCACCACCTACTACGTGAGCGTGCGCGCGGTCGACGCAGCCGCCGACCCGGTCACCGCCTGGTCCGCCCCGGTGCCTCTGGAGACCCCGGAGGCGCTTCCACTCCGGGTGGGCAGCTTCAACATCAAGTGCTACAGCTGCCGCGAGAAGGGTGAGAAGAGCTGGGCGCAGCGCAAGTCGGCGGTCGTGTCCACGATCCTGGGCCAGACGCCGGACGTGCTCGGTGTGCAGGAGGCGTCCCAGGGCCGGATGCGCGGCCGCAACGTCTCCCAGTTCATCGACCTGGTCAACGGGCTGGGCGCTCCGTACGCGGTCACCAACCGCTCCCGCGTGGGGCGCGGCGCAGGACTCGACAGCCGGATCATCTACAACACCGAGACGCTGACCCTGATCAAGCAGGGGTCGGTGCTCCTGCCGACCGGGAAGGGCGCGAACATCCGGCGCTACCTGGTCTGGGCGACGTTCCGGCAGAACTCCACCGGGAAGGTGTTCCTCTTCGGCAACACCCACCTCGACAACGGCAAGAAGGTGAAGGCCCTCCGGCTGCGTCAGGTGAAACTGATCACCAAGACGCTGAAGCGGATCTCCGGCGGCAAGCTGCCCACGATCATGGTGGGCGACTTCAACACCCACAAGTGGATCTCCGGCGGCAACAAGCCCTACGACGCGATGGTCTCCGCCGGCTATCTCGACCCGCTCGGCAACACCTACAAGAGCCGGCACTCCGCTCCCGGCGCGTTCGTCGAGACCCGGATCAACACGAACTACTCCAGCACGAACGGCTACGAGCGGAAGGCCCGCAAGCTGCCGTACATCAACGGCACCTACCTCGACTACATCTTCGTGACGAAGATGCGGGTGGCCGAGTGGGAGACCGTGGTGAAGATCGACCGCAGCGGCCGCTACATCGGCACGATCCCCTCCGACCACAACATGGTCCGGGCCACGGTCTATCTTCCCTGACCCCCGCCGAAGTCTTCAGGGCCGCTTGAGGGTGCCTGCCCGCAGGATGGTCCGGGCCGGGCAGCTGAGCTTACGATCGAAGCCCCCCTCGCAATTCTCGGATCTGGGAGTTCTCGTTGAAGACGAACACGCGCGCGCTCATCGGCTGGCTGGTCAGCGTCCTGCTGCTGATCGGCCTCGCCCCGGCGCACAGCGCTGCAGCCGCCCTGCCGAAGCCGACCGGACTGAAGGCGCTGAGCACCAGCACCACGGCGATCGGGCTCGCCTGGACCCCGGTCGAAGGAGCGCCGCTGTACCGGGTGCAGTACTCGAAGTCGTCCTCGATGAGCGGCTCGAAGTACCTCACGGTCGACACGGCGTCCGCCGAACTGACCGGCCTCTCCGCGGGCAAGACCTACTACATCAAGACGCGTGTGGTCAGCGCGGACGGGGCGGGGCTCAGTTCGTACTCCGCAGCCCTGAAGGTGAAGACCAGATCCTACGGCTACAGCTACCTTGCACCGACCGGCCTCGCCGTCACTGCCGCCACCCCGACCAGCCTCGCGCTGAGCTGGAACAGCCGCGGTGAGGGGATCCGCTATCGGGTGAGCTGGAGCAAGAGTTCGACGTTCAGCGGTGCGAAGTACATCCGCGAGACCAGCACGAGCCTCACCCTCACCGGGCTGGACCCCGCCACCAAGTACTACCTCAAGGTCCGGGTCATCACGACGTCCGGCTCGAACCTCAGCGCCTACTCGCCGAAGATCTCTGCCCCCACCAGCAGCGACCTCGACCTGTCCGCCCCTGCGGACCTCACCCTGGTCAAGGCCGCGCGGACCGCGGTCGCGCTCGCCTGGACGGCAGCGGACGAGGCCACCACCTTCGACATCCAGTACTCCCGGTACTCCTCGATGAGCAGCTCCGCCCACGCGTCCGCCGCCGGCCGGGACGCCGAGGTCTCGGGTCTCACCAAGGGTGTCACCTACTACTTCCGGATCCGCGCGGTCAGCAAGGACGGGGTGGCGCTCAGCCCCTACTCGTCCACCATCAGCGTGAAGACTCCGACCAGCACGAGCTCGACCTATCTCCCGCCGTCCGGCCTTGCCGTGACCGCGGACGCACCCGCGAAGCTCGCCGCGACCTGGAAGTCCCGGGGCTCGGGCCTGACCTACCAGGTCCAGTACAGCACCGACCCGGGGATGGCGAACGGCCTCACCACCTCGACCACCTCGACCAAGGTCTCGATCGGCGGGCTCACCCCGTCCACCACCTACTACCTGCGGGTACGTGTGATCACCAGCTCGGGCACCGCCCTGAGCTGGTACAACCGCCCTGTCGTCGAAGCCTCCACCAGCGACGCCGAACCGACGAAGCTCGTGGTCGCCTCCTACAACATCAAGTGCGCGAACTGCTACGGCGGCTACGAGAACGAGGGCACGTGGTACGAGCGGCGCGACGTGGTCGTGGCGAACGTCCTCGCCCAGAAGCCGGACGTGATCGGTTTCCAGGAGGCCTCCCAGGCCTGGCTCGAGGACGCCGACGGCAACAAGGTGAACCTCTCCCAGTTCGAGGACCTGGTCAAGCGCCTGGGCGCGCCCTACAAGCTCACCAACACGGCCCGCAACAACTGCGTGAAGTCCACCACGCCCTCGAACTGCACCTACAAGGACCAGGGCGCATCGCAGGGCACGAAGATCATCTACAACAGCGACGTGCTGACCCTCCTCGCCCAGGGCTCGAAGAAGCTCACCGAGTTGCGGGCCAAGGACAACGACCGTTACGTCGCCTGGGCGATCTTCGAGCACAAGGCGACGGGCAAGCGGTTCTTCTTCGCCGACACCCACCTCGAGCACATCACCGACACCGCCGGGTCGACGACCTGGTACGACCTGAAGGTCACCCAGACCAAGGAGGGCCTGGCCGAGATCGCGGCGCACAACCAGGGCCTGCCGACCTACTTCGTCGGCGACTTCAACTCCAACAAGTGGTCGCTGCCGGCGAACGGGCCCTACGACGCGGTGCGCGCCACCGGACTGATCGACCCGCTCGGAAACACCTACCGCTCAACCACGACCGCGCCCGGCGCAATCGTCCAGAAGCGGATCCGCACCAACTTCTCCAGCTACAACGACTACAAGCGGAAGGCGCCGTCGTTCAGCTACATCAACGGCACCTACATCGACTACGTGTTCACCTCACCCGGGATCGAGGTGCCGGAGTGGGAGACGGTCGTGGACGTGGACGCCGACGGCAACTTCATCGGGACCATCCCGTCCGACCACAACCTGCTGCGGGTGACCACGACGCTGCCGTGAGCCATCCCCGCCCGTGGCGGCCGGGAGGTCAGCCGCGGGCGAGGAGCCGGTCGATCACCCGCTCGGCGGAGTGGCCGTCGTCGTAGGGGTTGAAGCGCTGCTGCCAGGCCCGGTACGCCTCGGCGTAGCGCGGCACCTCTGCCTGCATGGCCAGGATCGCAGCGCCGACCTCGTCCTGGGTGCTCAGCAGCGGCCCGGGCGCGACCGGGGCGAGGTCGAAGTAGACCCCCCGCAGCGAGTCCCGGTACTCCTCGATGTCGGGGACGAAGAACAGCATCGGCCGGCCGGTCACCGAGAAGTCGAACATCACCGAGGAGTAGTCGGTGATCATCGCGTCCGCGGCGAGGAACAGGTCGGTGATGTCGGGGTAGCTGGTCACGTCGATGATGCCGGGAAGGATCACGTCCGCGCCCGCCTCCATCGTCCGGGAGTGACCGCGCAGCAGCAGCACGTAGTCGTCCCCGAGGTCCGCCACCAGTCGCTCCAGGTCGAGGAACGTCACCATCTCGGCGCGGTCCTCACGCCAGGTCGGCGCGTAGAGGACGGCGATCTTGTCCTCCGGGATGCCGAGCTGGCGGCGCATCGGTTCACGCGGCGCGGTCAGCAGCAGGTCGTTGCGCGGGTAGCCCTCCTCCCAGATCGGCCGCTTCCAGTCGTAGGCGCTCTTGAAGATCTCCGAGCTGTGCGGGTTCTGGGACAGCAGGACGTCCCAGTTCGACCGCTCCTTGAGCAGGGCCCGGCGCATCACGATGTCCGTCGACGGGCGATCCAGCCCGATCCGCTTGAACATGCTGCCGTGCCAGGTCTGGAGCACCACCTGGTACGGCATCCGCTGGAAGGACCGCTGGAGCCACTCGTTGGTGATCACGTACTTCGAGGTCTGCCGGGCCTCCCACCAGGCCTCCGTGCCGCGGACGACCGGGATGGCACCCTCTGGCACAGCCACCGCGGCGTCGATCACCCCCCAGTAGCGCGGGACGTCGGGGAACCGGGCGGCCACCTCGCGGTCGAGCGCGAACGGATTGCAGTTCGCCTGCTTGCCGCCGAACGACTCGAAGTAGAACTGGTGCCTGCCCTGCATCGACGAACTCGTGTAGAGCTCGCGGAGCCGCCCCTGGTTGAAGCTGCCGAACTCCGCCGCGGTCTGGGACGCGGACAGCGTGCAGGCGAGGCGCCGGCCCTCCGCCACGCCGAGGTGGCAGGTGAACAGGTCGAGCACGTCGCGTTGCGGCGCCTGCGCGATCACGCCGGCGTCCGCTGCGACCCGGAACCAGGTCCCGTCGGGCCGCTGGCCGCGCAGGGTGTACCGGCCGGACATCGGCGGGACACCGCGCCGGCCCCAGGCGGAGGCGAGCCATGAACCGTACGCCTCGAAAGTCCGGTCCGGCCGCACCTCGATGCTCATCGACCGCCGGGCCCTGCCCCCGACGAGGGTCAGCTGCGGCTCCGCAAGGTCGCCCAGCACCACGCCGGAGACCCGCACCCCCGGCACCGGTTCGTGCTCGATCGAGACCGCGGTGACCACGAGCATCGCCTCGGTGTCCCACAGCCGGAACACCCCGCCCTCACCGGTGTCGGCGAGCGGCGGCGTCGCCGGCCACGCGACCGGCGCGAGCGGGTCGATCGTCGACCGGGCGGTGTGTTCGTGACCGCGAGTGTCCTTGACCACCACGAAATGGCTGATCACCGGCAGCACGTCCCCGACCTCGGGGGTGTAGCGCCCCTCGTCCTCACCGTCCTCGGTGATCCCCGAGGGCCCGGCGGGATCCACCGGCGGCAGCGTCCCAGCGAGCCGGTACCGGCCGGGTGCGATGGCGGTGGCCCGCAGCGGGGTCACCCCCTGGACCGAACGGAGCTCTGCGCTTGCGAACTCCGGGCCCGCGCAGACCACCTCGAGGGAGACCTCGCGGCCGTCGAGGCGCGGGTTCTCGACCCGTACCCGGGGCCTGCCCACCCGGAATCGCAGGCCGTTCCGGTCGTCCCACTCGGGAAGTGCCTGCACCCCGTCCTCGAACGTCCGGGGGAAGAGGTAGTACGCCGACGACAGCGATGTACGGCGGGTCAGCGTGCCCTTCGCGCGATGGCCCTCGGACGAGATCAGGATCTCAACGGTCCAGCGCTTGGGCCGGCCGAGCGCCCACAGCGCGGCCGGATCGAACCGGGCGACGAAACCCGACTTGGTGTAGTCGTCCATGGCGGCGCTGAGTCGGCTGTTGGCCAGCGGCTCGTCGTAGTTCTCGACCTCCGCCTCGACCGGCGGCACACCGAGGGCCGTCAACCGCACCCGGACGGTCGGAGGGGTGTCGGTGTAGCCGTGTCCCCGCTCGTACGCCCAGCCGCTCAGCTCGAACCGGCCGTCCGGCAGCCAGCGGGCCGCGTGCAGGTTGCCCACCCAGCCCAGCTGGAGCGGGGTGACCGTGTTCACGGTCCGCCGCACGAGGTGACGGCCGGTCGTGTACGCACGCTGGATGCGCGGATCGCTCGACCGGGAGAGTCGGGACGGTATGCGCCGCGCATACCTCAGCCATCGGGACGGGTGGACGGGCAACACGTGCTCCTTCAGTAACGTTCGGTTCAGCTGATCGTGGTGGGATTCGCCCTCGCCTGCTCGATCATTCCAGCAATGGCGATCGACTCAGCCTGACGGAAGCGGAACGACTCGCTCAGGGAGTTGCGGATCATCCAGGCGAACTCGGCAAGTTCGTAGCGCAGACCGTCGCCGTCGAACTTGTAGTAGTACTTCTTGTTCTGCCTGCTGTCCTCGAACCGCGCCTCGAAGTACTCGGTGAGCCACCACGGCGCCGGCACGTAGACGTACCCGCGGGTGCCGGCGACGATGAGCTCGCCCTCGGCCTTCACGCCCAGACCGGTGCGCGCGGACGCGACGGCCGAGGGGTAGGTGAGGTCGATCCGGGAGAACACCTCGACCTCGGACCCGTCCGGGCGCAGCGAGGTGGTGCGGATGTCGGTGAACTCCGTGCCGAGCAGCTTCACCGCGGCCAGCAGCGGGTAGGTGGCCAGCTCGGAAATGCTGCCGCCCGCCGAGCCGTGCAGCTCGCGGCCGTCGTGGACCAGCTTGGTGAAGGTGGCGTCCACCGACCTGATCCGGCCGATCGAGCCGCTCCTGGCCACGGCGACCATGCGCTGGAAGCCGGGCGCGAAAGCGGTCTTGACCGCCTCGAGCAGCACGACCCCGCGCTCGGCCGCCCGCTCGTACAGGTCGGCGGTCTCGGCCCTGGACAACGTCATCGGCTTCTCGCACAGGACGTGCACTCCGGCGTCGATGGCCTGCCGCGCGTAGTCGTAGTGGGTCTCGTGCGGGGTAGCGATGTAGACCGCATCGACGTGCTTGAGCAGGTCGGCAAGGTGCTCGTTGGCCCACTCCAGTTCGAGCCGCTCCGCGAACTCCTTGGCCGCCGCGTAGCGGCGGCTGAAGACGGCCTCAACCGACACGCCGGAGACGAAGCGCGCCTCGGCGACGAAACGGGCGGCGATCCGCCCGGACCCGACCACGCCGACCCGGATCACCCCGGAACTCTCGTTGCGCAGCTGGGTGCTGGACACCCCCTTGGTCCGCTCCAGGTAGACCACGTCGCAGTAGTCGCGAAGGTAGTCGAACTTGCCCAGCCAGTCCGAGCCGATCGCGAAGATGTCGATGCTGTGCTTCTGGATGTCCTGGACCTTCTGGCCCTCGTACTCCTCGATGATGATCTCGTCGGCGAGCCCGGACTCGGTCACGTTGCGGATCCGCTCCATGAGGCTCTGGGCCACGTTCAGCTTGCCGCGCGAGTCGTCGTAGTTCTCGGTGGTGACACCGACGATCAAGTAGTCGCCGAGCGCCTTCGCCCGCTCCAAGAGCCTCCGGTGACCCTCATGGAAGAGATCGAAGGTGCCGTAGGTGATGACTCGCACGTGCCTCGCTCCTGCGTCGGGTGGTCCTGCCTAGACTATGCCACGACCGAAAGGAAACCATGCCACGGAAGAACCTCGCCAGAGCGGCCGTTCAGGAGGCGAGGGCGGCAGTCAGCGGCACCTGGCTGGGACATCGGCTGAGCCGGGCCACTCTCGACCGCAGGGATGACCCGATCCCGGTCGGCGCAACCTTCCCCGACGCGCGCTACATCATCCTGGTCGGAGGGATTCCTCGGCATTACGCGGGACGCACGGCGTCCATCCTCACCAAGACCCGGCTCTGGTACGAGACCGCCGGTATCGAGTCGACCATCGTGGCCCAGTTCAGTTCGGCCGAGCTGGACGACATCGCCCACGGCCTGCGCGAGAAGGGCATCCTCGCGCCGGGCGTCCAGCTCGCCAGCCTGCACGACTTCTACCCCGACGACACCAGCCACGACGGCCCCGCGATCGAGCACCCGCTGGAGGAGCCGGGCCTGCGCTGGATCAAGGAGAAGGAGCAGCCGGTCTACCGGTTCTTCGACGAGCACGGCGTGTACCGCATGTACAAGCGTCTGGACTACGACGGCCGGCTGATCGTGCGCGACTGGTTCAACGAGACCCGCTCCCGCACCCGCAGGGACGAGTTCCGCGCCGACGGCACCCTGAAGCGGACGGTCTACTGGGGGCTGGAGACCAACAAGCCCCGACAGGACATCTTCTACTCGCACAGCGGCGTGCCCCTGTTCAACCACTGGACGACCGAGTCCGCGGACGGCCTGCGGATGGAGACCCAGCGGGTCACCCATTTCGACGAGTCGGGGGCGCCCTCGCGGGTCGAGTTCGGGTACGAGCCGGTCCTGCACGCCTGCCTCGACAACCTGGTCGGCGACGGCCTTGCCTTCATCACCGGCGAGGCGCGGGTGACCGACGAGACCCTGCTCAACTACCACCGCCCCAACGTCAGGAAGCTGTTCGTGCTGCACAACGCGCACATCACAGAGCCCTACCTGGACGTCCACAAGATCCGCCCGGTCTACCAGCCGATGCTCTCCCGCCGGCAGGACTCGGACGCGATCGTCTTCCTCACCCGCACCCAGCGCGCCGAAGCGGAGGCGCACTTCGGAAAGCAGCCGAAGTTCCGGGTGATCCCCCACTCCGCCCAGGAGCCCACCCTCGACCCGACGGTTGCGCGCGACCTGAAGCGGGTGATCATGATGGCGCGCCTCGACCAGCAGAAGCAGGTCGACCATGCGATCGACGCGTTCAAGCGCGTGGTGGCGGAGGTTCCGGACGCGAAGCTCGACGTCTACGGACGCGGCGTGCTGCAGGCGAGCCTCACCGCCCAGATCAAGCGGCTCGGGCTGCAGAAGTCGGTGACGCTGAAGGGCTACACCACCAACCCGCACGCCGCCTACCAGGGCGCAGGGCTGTGCATCATGACCAGCCGGTACGAGGGAGCGCCGCTGACCCTGCTGGAGAGCCTGATGCACGAGACCCCAGTGATCAGCTACGACCTGAAGTACGGCCCGGTGGACATCATCACCGACGGGTTGAACGGCTTCCTCGTGCCCTACGGCGACACGAAGGCGATGGCCGCAAGGATTGTCCAGGTGCTCAAGGACCACGAGCTGCACGAACGGATGATCGCCTCGTCGCGCCTGTCCGCGGCGAACTTCCGCGAGGACGTGTTCGTACAGCGCTGGGCGGGCCTGTTCAGCTCGCTCGCGGATGCCCCGCGCTGACTTCGCAGACCCGAGCCGAGGGGTGACGGCAGGCAGTAAGGTTCGCTCATGCCGTCTCCCAGAGCCTTCTTCCGCAAGACCCAGGACCGCGCGCAGTCACTCCTCGGCGGCGCCCGGCGCCGATCAGCCCTCCTCCTCGATTCGGCGGCCAAGGGGCTCCAGGCACGTGATTCGGAAGCTGTGGAACCGGCCAGTCTCGAGGAGCTGATCGGCAACGGCGCGGGCATGACGGCATCGCTGATCAGGCTGGCCCGCGAGCACGTCGCGTCCGAGGACCCGTCGCTCACACTGGCGATCGGTTACTCCCTGCGGGAGCACCCCGAGACCAGGGCTTCGGGCAACCTCGTGCTGGGCATCACCCACCTCGGGCTCTCCCACGCTCCCGCCGCCTGGCAGGACCTGCGCCAGGTGGACGACCCGGCGATGGTCGTCCTGGCGAGCGAGGAGTGGTTCGAGGCAGGGTTCAAGTGCGACCCCGAGGCCGCGGCCGCGATGCTCGAGCGGGTGATCGCCGAAGACTTGCTCGGCGGGCAGAAGAGCGTCCAGCTGCTCAAGGTGGCCCGGCTCGCCCTGGCCAGTGGACGCGAGGACCTCGCTCGCCAGATCACGGACCACTGCCTCGCGCGGCCGAACCTGCCCCCGGAGTCCGCCTCGAAGCGCTGGCTGGACATCCTCACCACCTGGTACAGCGACGGCGCCCGGCGGGTGCCGCAGCAGGCGCTGCCCGCGGACGTCAGGTTCGGCGTCCTGAACTACAAGCAGCCCGACAACTCCTCACGGAACGTGGGCGACTGGGTGCAGACCATCGCCTCGCTCGGCCACCTGGTGCGTCACCAGCCGCTCCGGTTCGTCGGGGAAGACCCCGACCTGGTCGAGTTCGTTGAGGAACTCGCAGCCTCGGTCAAGACCGAGCGGAAGCTCCCCCAGAGCCCCGAGCGCACCGTCCAGCTCCTGGAGGTGCAGCGCGACGCGTCCACGCTGCAGGAACTCCCCGACGGCACCTGGATGCTGGCCTTCGGCTGGTTCATGCACGACACCTTCGAACTCGGCTACAACTTCCCGTTCAACGCGGCGCTCCGGCCGATCTTCATCTCGTTCCACCTCAACCGCACCGACATGCTCACCGACGAGGTCGTCGAGTACCTGCGCAGGTACGGGCCGATCGGGTGTCGCGACTGGCACAGCGTGATCGCCCTGCAGGCGGTCGGTGTGCCGGCCTTCTTCTCCGGCTGCATCACCACCACCATCGACACGGTCTTCCCTCCCGGCGACCCGGCGCAGAAGACCCACGTCGGCTACGTCGATTACGCCGGGATGACCGCGGAGGCCGGAGAGCACGTGCGCGAGCAGTCGATCCGCGACGTGCGGATGCGGCCGATCGCGGAGAACCTCCGCCTGGCGCGGTCCTGGGTCACCGACTACAACGAGAAGTACCGCAAGCTCTACACCTCGCGCCTGCACTGCTACCTGCCCGCCACCTCGGTCGGCTGCGAGGTGGTGTTCGAGCCGGCGAACCGGTCCGACATCCGCTTCGGCGGCCTGATCGACCTGGACTCGGCCGGGTTCGAGGCGATCCGCCAGGGCATCCTCGACCGGCTGGCCGGGGTCTTCGACCTGATCCTCGCCGGGAGCCCGGAGGAGGACGTGTACGCGCACTGGCGCGAGGCGTGCGCAGAGGACGTCGCCCGCGCGGAACGGTACCTCGCCGACCAGGACTACGAACTCGGGCCGCAGCCCGACGCGTTCCCCACCCGGCTCGCCGGCCGCAAGCAGGTGGCCCTGGTCACGGTCGAGTCCGGCGAGGCTGCGCAGGTCCCGGTCGCGCTGTCCATGCTGGCCACGCACGGCCCGGCCGGGCTCGGGGTGCTGCTCGTCGGCTCGGACGCGCGAAAGCTGGACGCGACGGCGCTCTCCACGGCGTGCGGTCTGCAGGTCGAGACCCTCACCCCCGGCGACCTCAAACTCAGCGCGTACCGGCTCGCCGACCCGAACTGGCGCCCGTCGCAGCGGGAACTGCTGCTGGCTGCGTCGCTGAACTGCCTTCCCGAGGCCGAACGGGTGCTCGTGTTGCCGACGGCCGGCGTGATCCGGGCGGACCTGTCCGGGCTGTTCGACCTCGATCTCGGAGGGTTCCCGCTCGCCGCGATCCCCGATCCCCAGCACGGCCGCCAGTCGGGGGCGGAACTGATCCGCTACCTCGGCGCCCGACAGGGCGACGACTGGCGTCGCGGCGTGCGGTTCCTCGCCGCCTCGACGCGGGGCAAGCCGGTGGGTTACGGCCTCTTCGACGCGACGATCATGCTGATCGACCCGGCGCGGCTGCGGGAGCTCGGTTACGCCGAGCGCGCCTGCCGGATCATCACCGGGCACATGATCGGATTCCGCGACATGCTCAATCTCCTGATCGGGGCAGGTCGGGCCGAGCTGCCGGCCCGGTTCAACGTGCTGCCCTACTTCGAGACGCCCGGGCCGGACGCGGCCGTGGTCGGCTATCGCGTGCTCAAGCCGTGGGACAAGCTGTTCGTGCCGTTCCGGGGCGAGTGGCGTGCGGTCAGGAAGAGTCTGGCCGGCTGAGCAGTCCGCGTCGTCCGCCCACGACGCGCCGCCAGCGGCGAGACAACGCGGCGCGGCAGCGCACGACGAAGCTGCGGCCACGCTGCCGGCCGGACTCGTACCGGCGTACCGTCCGCCTGACGAACGCGTGCCACGGCGCGAGCCGCAGGGCCGTGGCCAGCGCGCGCTCCAGTTCCCGATCCCGCTGCGGCATCGCGCGGAGGGCGGCGAGGTTCTCCTCAGCGAAGACCTTGCCGGCGCCCTTCAGCCTCAGTCCGCGCACCAGCCCGGGGTCGATCTCGTGCGGGAGCGTCGCAGCGAGGGACAACCGGCCGAGTGCCCGCAGCGCGATCATCGTGCGCAGGCACTTCTCGCAGTGCCCGCAGTTGTACTCGCTGTCGCCGGCGGAGTAGCAGACCCGCAGCCACCTCATCGCGAGGTCCGACTCCGCCACCCTGGCCAGCTTCCGGATGCGGGGTACCGGCAGGTCGTGGACCACCTCGACCTCGCTCGACCAGGCCGGATCGAGAAGCGGGTGCGAGCCCCACGCGTGGTCGTCCGCGAAGGTCGCAGGGACGAGCACGCGTCCGAGGTGCGGGGAGAGCAACTGTGCGATCCCGGCGAGGGCGCTGCCGTGGTACTGCCGGCCCCAGTCGAGGTAGCGGTTGGACAGCCTGCGCACATTGGTCCGGATCTCCACCAGTTCCTTGCCGCTGGCGGCGGCGACCTCCCGGACGGCCTCGAGCGTCCGCGAAGTCAGTCCGGCCTTGTGCAGCCCGATATCGAAGCCGCTCACGAAGATCAGGTGGGTGATCTCGTCAGCGTGCTCGAGCAGGCTGTAGAACGAGTCGACGCCGCCGGAGAAGAAGGCGCCGACGCCGTCCGCGCGTGGACGCCCGGGCTCAGCGACCCGGGTGGCCGCCACCTCGATCTCGTGGAGCCCCGGGTACCAGCCGGCCAGCACAGCCTGGGCGGAGCGGCCCGCCCGCAGTGCGGACTCCGCGACCTCCCCGTCCAGTTCGAGCCGGCAGCCGCGGGCCATGGCGATCGGCGTGAGCAGCGGCACCCAGGCGGTGAGCGACTGGTCGAGTTCGCAGTTGGCGCGCACCGCGACACGTCCGCCGGAGAACACCCGGACGACGCTGTCGTTCGGAGAGCAGGGAAGTGGCCGTGCGATCAGCACCCGATTCAGGCCTGTCATGGCGCTCCACGCCCAGTGGGACGCGGCACCGCGATGCGACGAAGCCGGCGGTGGAGCAAGGGACGCTCACCGCACCGGGCAAGCAGAACCTAGCAGGCTGGGGGCCCTCCCTGTGCGAATGCTGTGCAGCCTCGGGATGCCGCCTACTGCGGCCCGGGCGTGTCGGGGTTGTCGCCGTCGTCCTGCGCGGCATGTCTGGGTCCGGGCGAACCGGGGCGCCTCAGGGCAAAGAACGCGCCTCCGCCGGCCACCACAACGGCGGCGGCGCCGACGGCCCAGATCCACCAGTTGCCCGAGTCCCCGCCGGATGCCGGAATGGTCCCCGGCGTCGTTTCGCCGGTGGTCGGTTCCGCGCCGCTCGCCGTGCCCGTCGGGGTGCCGGTGGGTCCGCCGTCCGTCGGGGTGGTCGTGGCGGACGGGTCCGGGACGCCGGTGGGATTGGGGTTGGGGTCGGCGATCACTGGCGGCTGATTCTGCTCACCGGTCCAGCTCGACTTTCCGCCGGAGGTCCAGGTGCCCTTGCCGTAAGCGAACTGATAGGAGCCGCCGACGATTTCTCCGCCGGCTCCGTTGACCCGCCACATGACCGTGTACGTGCCCTTTGGAAGGCCCGATTGCAGTTGGGTCGTGATCTGGGTCCCCTCGACGATCAGTGCGTCGACCGTCATGTTCTTGCCTGCGCTGTTCAGCACCACGAGCTTGGCCTTGGACTCCTCGACCTTCGTGTCGAACACGAGCGAGACCCAACCGGGCGCACGATCGAGCTCTGCATGCTCCTCCGGATCACGGAACTCGACCTTGCCCGCCGCCTGCGCGGGCGCGACCCCGAGGAACCACAGGCTCATGCCTCCCAGCAGCAGTGCGATGACGATGCGCTTCACAACTCTCCTTCCAGCCCCGCAGGGCCAAACCCAGCGTCCTCGGCAGGGGTTTGCAGCCGGAGCGAAAATCGCCAAGGAATGGGTCTTCACAGACTACCGTGCGATACTGAGGAGAAATTCAGCCGATGCTCAGACGTTTCGGCGGCACGAACCGAGGGTGAACTACAGGTGATTGAAGAGCAGACACGACCGAAGCGGTTGGGCCTGGGCGGACAGCGCGGCCTTCTCACACTCCTTCTGACCGGGGCATTGGCGCTCGCCTTGGCTGCACCGGCAGCGGCGATCGACTTCAGTGTCGATGGGGACGGCGAGGTCAAGGTGGCGACCGACACCGTGTGCCCGACGCTGACGTCGCCGCCGGAGCCGTTCGAGGCGTGGCTGAACACCGACGACTTCGAGAAGCGCGGCTACCTCGACCCGAAGAACCAGACGCCGTGGAGTTTCGCGTCCCGGATGGCGCAGGTGATCTGCGGCACCGCCGACAACGCGACGATCAAGATCGGCTTCTTCTTCATCCGCGCGCTCGGCACGATGACCGAGGCCGGGCTCGGCAGCCGTCCGGAGAGCGACCCCGAGGTCATCTGGGACGCGTTGCAGTACGTCCACGACAAGCGGGGCGTCACCGTCCAGGTCGTCATCGACAAGGGCTCGACCACCGGCAGCGCGCTGGACAAGGTGAAGCAGCGCCTGGTCAGCACCGGGATCGTCGACAGCATCTACCTGTGCTACAACGGCTGCTTCAACACCAACTCGAAGTCGGTGTTCCCCTACGCGCTGAACCACGAGAAGTTCATCACGATCTCGGACACCAACTACCCGGGCGAGACCTCGGGCGTCCACCCGGTCGTCATGCAGAGCTCCGGCAACATCGCGCGTAGCCAGATCCGCACCTACCTGCAGGAAGCGGCCGTCTTCTACGACGACTACACCATGTGGGACCTGCTCCAGGCGCGCGCCGACGGCATGGTGTACTGCGCGAAGTCGAACACCAAGTGCAAGTCCTCCAGCGGAGTGCCGTCCGGGCACGGCCTCACCCTGAGGAAGTCCCGCGGGATCTGGGTCGACACGGCGATCCGTCACTACACCGACCCTGACCGCGGCACCGCGATCGCGTTCAGCCCGCAGCCCACCTCCACGGCCGACTACTACATCAGCCAGTTCGACGGCGTCGACTGCGCGGTGGACAACCGGATCCGGATCGCGATGTTCAAGATGACCGACGAGAAGTCGGCCACGATGGTCAAGTCGCTGGCCAGCCTGCAGAAGCGCGGCTGCGACGTGCAGATCCTGATGAGCCGCTCCTACGGCTCCACCGTGTTCTCCTCCAAGGTGCTCAAGACCCTGAAGTCGGCGAAGATCCCGTTCAAGTGCGCGGCCTTCCCGATGCACACCAAGCTGATCCTGATCGGCCCCAAGTACTCCAACAGCGGGCGCATCCTGACCGGCACCGCCAACATGTCGGTCGCCGGCCTGCGCTACAGCGAGGAGCATGTGATCACGATCGACACCAGACGTGCCGTCGGGGAGTACCAGGAGTCGGCACAACGGCTCTTCGGTGAGTACATGACCCAGTGGTACGAACTGTCCCAGGGCGGAAGGACGTGCAAGTGAACGCCGCAACCAGGAAGTGGCTTCGTCCCCTGGCCGCGGTGCTGGTCACCGCTGTGATCGGGGTCGGCCTCACCGCCGCCACCCCGCAGAGCGCCGTCGCCGACACGTCGGTGCCCGGCAAGCCCGCCCGCACCGGCTCGGTCGGGTACGACTCGATGGTCGTCGCCTGGACCGGCGTGTCCGGAGCCCTCGGCTACCAGGTGGAGTGGTCGCAATACAAGGACTTCCACAAGTGGGTGCACACCGTCGACGTCACTGACCCGAACAAGACCGCGGCGCTGCTCACCGGCATGCGCGGCAGCGTCACCTACTACTTCCACGTGCGCACCTACGACCACACGAACAAGGTCGCCACGTCCGCGTTCTCGTCCTACGGCTACTCCACGACGAAGTACTCGACCAGCAAGAAGACGTCGGCGGTGAACATCACCAACGTCTCCGGCACCTCGGTCGAGATGAACTGGGTGAACATCGGCGGCTCGGTCTCCGGCTACCAGCTCAAGGCCTCCGCGAGCGGCAAGAGCACGGTCTACGTGTCGACCACCTCCACCGGCGTCACGATGAAGCCGCTGGTCAAGAGCACGAAGTACAAGATCTACGTTGCTGCGGCCGAGACCGTCGACTCCAACGTCGTGTTCGTGCCCTCCGGTGGACCGAACTCGGTGCGCACCGGGCCGTTCAACGGCGGGACGTATGTCACGACGTCCAGCTACCCGCTGGCCGCCCCGTCCGACTTCGCGGCGAAGAACGCCACTCCCACGACGGTCGAGCTGACCTGGACCGTGCCGACCGGCACGCAGGCCACCGACAAGTTCCGGATCGACTACGGCCTGGACAGCGCAATCAAGGAAGGCGCGACCTACCAGATCGTGGACGGACCGTCCTCGACCACCCTGTCCAACCTGAAGACGAACACGCAGTACTACGTCCGGATCCGGGTGGTCGCCGCCGACGGCACGATCCGCTCCGACCGGTCCGACTACGTGCTGGCCAAAACCCGGATCCCCTACGGCACGGTGACCGGGAAGGTGAACGGGCCGACCGGCACCGACATCGTCATCGCAGCCTTCAAGGGCAGTGACTTCATCAACCAGGTCGAGGTGGCTAGCGACAACACCTACTCGATCAAGCTGCGACCCGACACCTACCGCCTCAAGGCGATCTACGTCGGTCAGGGCAACTACACCTCGCTGTGGGTGTGGAACGGCAACCCCGGCGGCCGCTTCATCGACGAGTCCTCCGTGATCACGGTGGCCGAGAGCAGCAACACCAACGCACCGACGGTCACGCTGGCCAAGGGCGGCACGCTCTCGGGGACGGTGAAGGTGGCCGGCTCCGGGCGCGCCGGTGTCGACGTGACCGTGATGTCGAATGAGGCGAACGGCGGCGACGAGGTCGCGGGGATGGCCCGCACGGCAACCGGCGGCAGCTACAAGGTGACCGGGCTCCCGCCCGGCGAGTACAAGGTGCGTTACCGGCTGACCGGCTACGACATCGTGACCAAGTACATCACCATCGACCAGAGCCCCAACAGCATCTCCGGCTTCGACGTCACGCTGTACTCGCACTAGACCGATGGCACGGCTGATGGCCCGGCGGCCCGGGCCGGAGTTCTGGCGCACGCTGGTCCTCGCCGCCCTCATCGCCGCGATCGGCCTGCTGAGCAGTCTCCGCGCGTTGTCCCTGCACGTCCGCCGTTGGGGCGAGCCGAACATCTACCTCAACTACAGCCACGGCCTGGTCCGGCGGGGGCTCGTCGGTGAGGTCATCCGGCTGCTGGGGCTCCCGGAGAGCAAGCTCGTGTTCTCCGTCGCGTGCTGGACGGCGGGTGTCCTCACCCTCCTCCTGCTCGCCTGGCTCGCGGCGCGGGCGCGGCATCTGCATCCCGCGGTGACGATGCTGCTCCTCGCGTCACAGTTCCTGCCGACGCTGGCGTACAACACCGGCTACCTCGACCCCTTCGTCACCCTGCTGGTGCTCGTCACCTACCTGTGCCTGGCTCGCGGCTGGCTGATTCCTGCGGCGGCGGCGGCCTTCGTTGCGCCCTTCGTCCACGAGCAGTTCATCTTCTTCATGCTGCCCGTGGCGACTCTCGCGGTGATCCGGCTCGTGCGGCGCAGCGGCTTCCTCCCGCACGTGGTCACGTTCGGGGCCGCCCTGGTCGGCACTCTCGTCGTCCTGATCTTCGACAACAAGCAGGGCGGTGTCGCCCTGATGCAGCAGTCCCCCATGACCGAGTACGTGATCCACGGGATGATCCGGGACCAGCTCGGCCAGACCCTCGGCTCCAGCCTGAAGTACATGGTGGGGTTCTACGCGACCACCTGGAAGTACTCGCTGGTGATGGTCACCTTCATGATCGCCCCCGCGCTGCTGATGCTGGTGTTCAGTCGTTCACTGGTCAGGGCGGCGCCGTGGGTCGTCACCGGCCTGATCGGGCCGCTCGGGCTGCTCGCGGTCGCCTGGGACCTGTCCCGGTTCTCTGTGATGGCGGTGTTCGGCCTGTTCGTCGTGCTCGCGGTGGCCGACAGTCCGCTGTTCCATGAGCCGCTCCCCGCCGCGGAGGTGAGCGCAGCCTCGTTCCTGGTCGGCGGCCTGCTCGCGCTGGGGTACGCGATGGTGCCGTTCATCTACTCCTACCCGCAGTACGGGTACACGCCCGACACCCTCCAGACCTGGGTCGACAAGTTCGTCGACCGGTCCCGGAAGTGGCCTTACCGGCCCTGACTCAGCGGCCTGGGACGTGACTCCTCGTAGGCCGTGATCACCTCGTCCGGGTCGCCGTCCATGACCAGGACGCCCTGGTTGATCCAGATCACGCGGGAGCAGGTGCTGCGGATCGAGCTCATCGAGTGGGAGACCAGGAACACCGTGCCCGCGTTGTCGCGGATCTCCCGGATCCGCGCCTCGCTCCGGTCGCGGAACCGGCGGTCACCGACCGACAGCGCCTCGTCAATGATCAGGATCTCGTGGTTCCGGGACGCCGCGATGGAGAACTTCAGCCGTGCCGACATGCCCGAGGAGTAGGTCTTCATGGGCAGGTCGATGAAGTCCTCGAGCTCGGCGAAGGCGACGATCTCGTCCCGCATGGCGGCGACCTCAGCCCTGGAGAACCCGAGCGCGAGGCCGCCCAGCACGATGTTTCGCTCGCCGGACAGCTCGGAGATCAGGGCCGCACCGATGCCGAGGAGGTTGGGTCGGCTGGTCGCGTACACGGCGCCGGCCGCCGGCGGAGTGAGTCCGACGATCGCACGCATCAGCGTGGACTTCCCGGAGCCGTTGGGGCCGATCACGCCGATCGATTCGTTCTCGTAGGCGACGAAGGAGACGCCCCGCAGCGCCCGGACCTCGCGGAGGCCGCGCGTCTTCTTGAGCAGCGCGCCGTCCGAGCCCCGGGCACGCTTGCCCGAGGAGTAGACCCGGTAGGTCACGTGGACGTCCTCGACGACTACCACGGGCTTGCGCGTGTGGTCGAGGACCACCGGCAGCGGTCCGAGCTCGTCAGTTACGTCCATAACGCTCCTCAGCCACCCAGAAGAAGACCAGCCCGACCACGAAGGTGAAGATCGACGTGCCCGTCAGATAGCCCCAGTACTCGACGTGGTAGATCGGTGTCTCGGTGAGAATGTGCCGCGCCAACTGCAGCACCTGATAGACCGGGTAGTAGTCGAACGCGGCCACGACCTTCGGGTGGTTGACGAGGATCGTGTTCACGTTGAACAGCACGCCCGAGCTGTAGAACAGGAGCCGGGTGAAGACCGGCAGGATCTGGGTCAGGTCCCGGACGTGCACCGTCAGTCGGGCGGCGATCAGGGCCACGCCTGCGTTGAACAGCGTGAAGAGGAAGACCAGCGGGATCAGCAGGAACCAGTCCCAGCCGGGCATGTGCCCGAACAGGACCACAACCGGCAGCATCACGATCATGGTGACCAGGAACTCCAGGAGCTCCTGCAGCACGATCGCGAGCGGCAGGGTGAGGCGGGGGAAGGCGAGGGACTGCACCAGCGCCCCGTTCCCTGTGATCGACTTGGCGCCGCTCTGCAGGCTGCCGGAGAAGAAGTGGAAGAAGAACACCCCGACCACGACGTACGCGGCGTAGTCGGGCGGACGGCGGCCAGCCTGCAGGATGCCGAAGATGGCGCCATAGACCAGCGCGTTCATCGAAGGCCGCAGCAGGATCCAGACCAGGCCGAGCCGGTTCGCCTCCACCGAAGAGCGCATCCGGTAGCGGGCCAGGGTCAGCGCGAACTGACGTCGGCCCCAGGTCTCCGCGATGTAGCTGAAGAAATGCGGTCGCGCCCCGACCCGGTGCAGGCCGTTCTCGGCGGCCAATTCGGCCAGACTCATTCGCCTTGGTTTCCCATCGATACACGGCCGAACCGGCCTGCGGACTGCACGATTCTACTCGACCGGAGAGGAATCCCCGGACCGGCTCCCTCAGCTGCGCGAACGGTGGGCGAGGTAGTAGCGAACCAGCGACTGCGTGGACGGGTCCTGCGCGGCCAGCGCACCGGCGTCACCGGCCACGGCCGGAGCGATCTGGAGAGCCAACTGCTTGCCCAGCTCGACGCCCCACTGGTCGAAGCTGTTGATGCCCCAGACCGCGCCCTGCGTGAAGGTGATGTGCTCGTACAGTGCGATCAGCTGGCCCGCGACGGACGGGGTCAGCGCAGGCGCCATGATCGAGGTGGTCGGCCGGTTGCCGGGGAACACGCGCGCCGGCACGATCTCCTCCTTCGTGCCCTCGGCGCGCACCTCGTCCGCGGTCTTGCCGAATGCCAACGCCTTGGTCTGGGCGAAGAAGTTCGACAGGAACAGCTCGTGCACGTCCGCGTCCCCGTCCTGGATCGGGTGGGCAGGGGTGGCGACCGCGATGAAGTCCGCAGGGATGAGCTGGGTGCCCTGGTGGATCAGCTGGTAGAAGGCGTGCTGGCCGTTCGTGCCCGGCTCGCCCCAGAAGATCTCGCCGGTCTCGGTGACCACCTCGGAGCCGTCCAGGCGGACGCCCTTCCCGTTGGACTCCATGGTGAGCTGCTGCAGGTACGCCGCGAACCGGTGCAGGTACTGGGAGTAGGGCAGGACGGCGTGGCTGCCGGCCTTGAGGAAGTTCACGTACCAGACGTTCAGCAGGCCCATCAGGGCCGGCACGTTGCGCGAGAGCGGGGTGTCGGCGAAGTGGGTGTCGATCAGGTGGAAGCCGGCCAGGAAGTCGGCGAAGGCCTCCGGGCCCAGCGCAACCGCCAGCGAGGTGCCGACCGCGGAGTCGACGGAGTACCGGCCGCCGACCCAGTCCCAGAACCCGAAGGCGTTGGCCGGGTCGATGCCGAAGGCCGCCACCCGGTCGAGCGCGGTGGAGACCGCGACGAAGTGCTTGCTGATCGCGTCGTTGGCCTGCGCCTCGGAGCCGTCGACCACGCCCGCGTCGCGCAGCTTCGCGAGCAGCCAGTCCCTGGCCATCCGGGCGTTGGTGAGGGTCTCCAGCGTGGTGAACGTCTTCGACGCGACGATGAACAGCGTGGTCGCCGGGTCGAGGTCGGCGGTCTTCTCGAAGACGTCGGTCGGGTCGATGTTGGAAACGAAACGGCACTCCAGGCCGGGCTGGACGTACGGCTTGAGCGCCTCGTAGACCATCACCGGCCCGAGGTCGGAACCGCCGATGCCGATGTTCACCACGGTCCGGATCGGCTGCCCTGTGACACCTTTCCATTCCCCGGAGCGGACGCGGTTCGCGAACGCGTAGATCCTGTCCAGCACCTCGTGCACCTGGGCGACCACGTCGGTGCCCTCGACGACCAGGCTGTCGCCCTTCGGTCGGCGCAGTGCCGTGTGCAGCACCGAGCGGTTCTCGGTCACGTTGATCCGCTCGCCGGCGTACATCGCGTCCCTGCGGGCCTCGAGGCCGACCGCCTCGCCCAGTTCCACCAGTGCGGCGAGGATCTCGTCGTCGATGAGGTTCTTGGAGAGGTCGACGTGCAGGTCGGCGGCGGTCATGGTGAAGCGCTCGGCACGACCCGGGTCAGCGGCGAACCAGCCACGGAGATCGGGCTCGAGGGCCGCGGCGAGTTCGGTCAGCTTTTCCCAGGCGGGAGTCGTGGTGGGATCAACCAGTTCGCTCATGCCGCCAGCCTAGACGCCGACCGCCACGCCCGCTTGCGGGCGGGAAGGGAGAAGTCT
>DehalE1_100013_pt1 | contig 69651 bp, 83 predicted proteins | sample DehspE1_FD_43922 | JGI IMG/M metagenome (IMG submission 43922) | reverse complement strand
GGCGTAGCCCGAAGAATCTCATGTTTTCAATAAAGATGAGATCCTTCACTATCGTTCAGGATGACAGCGTCAGGGTTTGTCAATAGTCTGACTGGCAAAATGTCAGTGCGTAACAATCACTCTAGAAATATTAGAAATTATATATGATTAAAATGGAGGACGATTATGAGCAAGAAATGGGTTTATATGTTTAAGGAAGGAAATGCTTCACAAAAATATCTTCTGGGTGGAAAGGGTGCCAATCTGTCAGAAATGACAAACATAGGTCTGCCAGTACCTCCTGGAATTACAGTCACTACAGAAGCATGCACAGAATTTTATGAGCAAGGAAAAAAATTAACTGAGGAAATAATAAATCAGATTAAAACACACCTGGCTCTATTGGAAGAACAAACAGGAAAAAAATTCGGAGACGTGGAGAATCCACTTCTTGTTTCAGTACGTTCAGGAGCAGCTTTTTCTATGCCTGGAATGATGGATACAATTTTAAATCTTGGACTCAATGACAATACAGTTGAAGGTATGGCTTTAAAGACTGGAAATCCTCGTTTTGCTTACGACAGCTACAGAAGGTTCATTCAGATGTTCGGTGATGTTGTACTTGAAATTCCAAAATACAAGTTTGACAACGTGCTGGACGACGCAAAGGAAAAAAACAACTACAAATACGACACAGAACTCACTGCAGATGATTTAAAGCAACTGGTCAAAGAATTCAAGGAAATTTACAAAAGAGAAACAAAGACTGTCTTCCCTCAGGAACCTGAGACTCAGCTCCTCATGGCTGTTGAAGCAGTATTCAGGTCATGGAACAATCAAAGAGCCATAACATACAGAAATCTTTATGACATTCCTCACAACTTGGGAACTGCAGTAAATGTACAGTCCATGGTTTTCGGAAACATGGGAGAAAGTTCTGGAACAGGCGTTGCCTTTACCAGAAACCCTTCCACCGGAGAAAAGAAGGTTTTTGGAGAATTTCTAATCAATGCTCAAGGTGAAGACGTTGTTGCTGGAATAAGAACTCCACTTGCAATTGACAAATTAAACGACGTTATGCCTGAAATATATAAAGAATTCATGGAATCTGCCAACACACTTGAACAACATTATAAAGACATGCAGGACATTGAGTTCACCATTGAACAGGGAAAATTATACTTCCTTCAGACCCGTAACGGAAAAAGGACAGCAGAAGCAGCTCTTAGAGCTGCAGTAGAAATGGTTGGTGAAAATCTTATTGACAAGAAGACTGCTGTAATGAGAGTTGATCCAAAATCATTAGATCAGCTTCTTCACCCTAAATTTGATCCTGATGATTTGAAGAATGCAGTTCCTGCAGCAAAGGGCCTTCCTGCATCTCCTGGAGCAGCAACAGGAAAAATATACTTCACAGCAGATGAAGCAGTGGCTGCAGCTAAAAATGGTGAAGCTACCATACTGGTAAGAAAAGAAACATCTCCTGAAGACATTGAAGGAATGAACAAAGCCAAAGGAATTCTCACTTCAAGAGGAGGAATGACATCCCATGCTGCAGTTGTTGCAAGAGGAATGGGAAAATGCTGTGTAGCAGGATGTGAAACAATATTTGTTGATGAAGCAAGAAAAACAATGACAATTGAAGGTAAAGTCTACACTGAAGGAGATTATATCTCTCTTGACGGAAGCACCGGCAATGTATATATAGGAAAAATAAAGACTGTAGAAGCAAATATTTCAGGAAACTTCGGAATACTTATGGAATGGGCAGATGAGTTCAGAAAGCTTAAAATAAGAACTAACGCAGACACTCCAAACGATTCAGCAATGGCTGTAAAATTCGGAGCTGAAGGAATAGGCCTTTGCAGGACAGAGCACATGTTCTTTGAAGAAAGCCGTATTTTTTCAGTTAGAAAAATGATTATTGCTGACACAGTTTCTCAAAGAGAAAAAGCATTGGCTGAAATTCTCCCAATGCAGAAGAATGACTTCAAGGGAATATTCAAAATCATGGGAGTTCGTCCTGTAACAATAAGACTTCTTGATCCTCCTCTTCATGAGTTCATTCCTACAAACAAACAAGACATAGAAGACCTGGCACGAGACATGAATGTTCCTGTTGATAAGCTGACAGACAAAATAAACTCTCTTCACGAGTTTAACCCAATGCTTGGACACAGAGGCTGCCGCCTTGCAGTAACATATCCTGAAATAGCAAAAATGCAGGCTAGAGCAATAATGGAAGCTGCAATAGAGGTATCAAAGGAAGAAAATATCACAATTGTTCCTGAAATAATGGTTCCTCTTGTTGGAAAGAAATCAGAACTTGACTTTGTAAAGAAATATATTGTTGAAACAGCTGAAGCAGTAAAAAAAGAAATGAATTCAGACATCGAGTATCTTGTTGGAACAATGATAGAAGTTCCAAGAGCATGCGTGACAGCTGATGAAATTGCAGAAGCAGCAGATTTCTTCTCATTCGGAACAAACGACCTCACTCAGATGACATTTGGATTTTCAAGAGATGACGCCGGAAAATTCATCAATGACTACAAGGAAGTTGGAATACTTGAACAAGATCCGTTCCAGAGCATTGACCAGGACGGAGTTGGAAAAATGGTTGAAATGGCAGTGAAGCTTGGAAGAGCTGCTAAGGACCACATTCACCTGGGAGTTTGCGGAGAGCACGGCGGCGACCCTGCATCCATTGAATTCTTCCACAGAACAGGACTTGACTATGTTTCCTGCTCACCATTCAGAGTTCCAATAGCAAGACTTGCAGCAGCACAATCAGCAATAAAGAACAATTAATAATTAATAAAAGTTAAAATAAAAAAATCAGGCTTGCCTGATTTTTTTTGTCATTCATTCTTACTTCTTAACTCTTAATTATTAATTTCTTTAACGTTTAGGTTTTTATAAGTGTTGAAGTTAAACTTAAGCCCGTTGTTCTCATGGAGCTCTGAAGCAAATGTCAGCAACCAGTCCTGGTCCTGATCGAAGTTGTGAAGATATGAGTCAGCATCTTTGACAGCATCAACCTTTGTTATGTAAGCTTCACTGCAGTATGGATAAAGCTCATTGTAAATTTTGCTTCCTCCAATTACAAACACATCATCGCTGTTATATTTTTTTACCTCTTCAAGAAGCTCCTCCACTGAATGAACTACAGTGCATCCTTCTTTTTCATAATTCTTGTCAGTTGTCATTACAATGTTCACTCTGTTTTTCAGAGGATTTCCTCCCGGAAGTGAAAGAAGTGTTATTCTGCCCATAACAACTGTTTTGTTTTTTGTGGTTTCCCTGAAGAATTTCATGTCATCTGGCAAATCAAAAAGCAAATCTCCGCTATTTCCTATTCCCCAGTCTTTTGCCACAGCTACTATTAATTTCATGCTTACTCCTTATACCGCTATAGGTACTTTTGTTTTAAAAGGATTATATTCATAATTTATGAGTTTAAAGCTGTCAACTGTAAAATCATAAAAATTGTCAATGGATTTGTCTATTTCAAATATAGGCGCATCATGTTCAACTCTTTCGATAAGCTCTTCAATTATTGGAACATGTCTGTCATAAATGTGAGCATCTGATATTACATGAATAAGTTCTCCCGGAACAAGGCCGCTTACCTGTGCCATCATATGTACAAGAAGTGAATACTGCACAACATTCCAGTTGTTTGCTGCAAGCACGTCCTGTGAACGCTGGTTAAGTATGGCATTTAACTTGTTTCCTGAAACATTGAATGTCATGCTGTATGCACATGGGTAAAGGTGCATTTCATTTAAATCCTGGAAATTGTAAATGTTGGTCATAATTCTTCTGCTTGCAGGGTTGTTTTTTAAATCATAAATGACCCTGTCAACCTGATCAAATTCGCCTTCCTTGTACTTGTGCTTCAATCCCAGCTGGTATCCGTATGCTTTACCTATGGAACCTGATTCGTCTGCCCATGAATCCCAGATGTGGCTGTTAAGGTCGTTTACGTTGTTTGATTTTTTCTGCCATATCCACAGAAGTTCATCTGCGGCTGCAGTGAAATTTGTCCTCCTCAATGTCAGGATAGGAAAATTTTCCTGCAGATTGTATCTGTTTACTATTCCGAATTTTTTTATGGTATGGGCAGGTGTGCCGTCCTCCCACCTTGGCCTCACATCATAATCTGTGTCCCAAACTCCGTTTGTGAGTATATCTTTGCAAGTTTCTATAAAAATTTTATCTGCTGTGCTCATGCGGAACCTCCTGTCTAATTAATATTTATATTATACAATAGCCGGACTTTCTTTACAATATAAAAAAGAGAACTATTCGTTCCCTGTTATTTCATGGTGTTTTGATTTATGAAATTTTTAATCTGCATTTTCTGATCAAATCCTGACACCCTCATTGCCTCTGAATTTTCATTTTCAAAGTTTTTGAAATAAATGCACATTTCTCCGTCCTTAGTGTCATCGTACCTTATGCATCTGTATCCGCTGTCGTACATTTTTTTGATTTTATCAAATTCGTCCATAATACACTCCCCAAGTATTTTTTATACTATATTATTGACGCATATCCATAAATTATTACATTTTTCCAAAAAAAAAATTAAGTCCTTGAACTACTGTGTAATTCAAAGACTTACGCTGTTTTGAATTTTCTTTCAGATGCTTCTTCATAAAGGGCACTGAGCACTTCTTTATCAAACAGCGATTCAACTGACGGTATTATTATGTCCGCAGTATCTTTTAAGTTTATTTTGCTGCTCACACCGGAAAGTACTCCTACTCCAATGGCTCCTGAATTTCTTGCAAATATCATGTCGTTGTATGAGTCTCCTACTATAGCAACCTCATATGGCTTTAATCCGTACATTTCACAGAATCTTACGCACATGTCCTTGTGTGGTTTTGGTTTCATTACTCCGTCATAGGAACCGAAGAAATCATACATGTCCTGATGGTTCAGTTTGTTCACCATGTGCATTGCAGACTGATATGTGTCTGCTGTTGCCAGTCCTACCTTTATTCCGTTTTCTTTAAGATGATTGAACAATGCTCTTAAATCTGTGGTTTCCCTTATATCCGCATCGTCTCTCAGCACTTCGTTTCTTAAAAGATCTGCCACATGAACTTTGAAATCTTCAAAATCTATATTTCTGTACCTGCTCAGGATGAAATGCATTTCTAAAGCCACGTGTTCATGGGTTTTATAAGCCAGTGCACCGAATGGTTCCACTCCGTTTTCAGTTATTCCTATGGACTTTTCAAGTTCTCTGTTTAAATTATTGTCCTTTATTCCATATTCGCTTAAAATTGATTTAATCATGTTTACTCCGGCATTTCTCCACAATGAAAAGTCTATTATGGTTCCGTCTTTGTCAAACAATATTCCTTTTATCATATTTTCACCTCCTTGTACACAATATCACTCATTTGTAAAAATTAAAATAGTGTATTGTAAAATATATGTATATTATATACCCCCAAGCTTTATAAAGTCTTAAAGAGTAATGCTGTATTATATAACATAATTAATAAAATGTGAATACTTTTTTTATAGAATAGGACATTAGTCCCCTTAGCGAAAGTAGTGTAACAACTTCAGACTATTGACAAACCCCGACGCTGTCATCCTGAACGTTAGTGAAGGATCTCCCACTGAAAAGATGAGATTCCGCAGTTTCGCACACAAATTTATTTATCTCTATCGCTCATATAAATTTGGTGCTCATTGCGAATGACCTACCGCTATTTTTCACAAAAGCACCTGAAAAATAGGTTAGGTCATCTTTCGGGCTACGCCCTCAGAATGACACGGTCGAATGTTACTTTGTTACCAAAATAAAATTTTAGCAACTTCTTTACATATTCAAATTATCCATAGAAAAGTATATTTGTCAAAAAAATGCAGATAATACAATATCATTACAGAAAGGTTGTGTTTTTATTGAGAGTGCCAAGACATATTGGAATAATACCAGACGGCAACAGGCGCTGGGCACAGGACAAGGGATATGAAAAGAAAGATGGCTACCAGTACGGCCTCACACCCGGTCTTCATGCATTGTACCTTGCCAGGGAATACGGAATAAATGAAATTACATATTATGGTTTCACGACAGACAACTGCAAAAGACCAAGAATACAAATTGACTCTTTTGTTAAGGCATGTGTTGATGCAGTTAATTTAATCGCGAAGGAAGATGTGTCTCTTTTAGTCATAGGAAACAAAAATTCACCCATGTTTCCTGAAGAACTTCTCAAGTTTACAAACAGAACAAACATAGGCAGAGGTGGCATGAAAGTGAACTTTCTTGTTAACTATGGATGGGACTGGGACATATCAAACTTATCTAACAATACAGGAAGAAAAAGCATACTGGACGGGCTTTATTCAAGAGATATATCAAGAATAGACCTTATACTCAGGTGGGGAGGTAGAAAAAGGTTGTCCGGATTTTTGCCGCTGCAGTCTGTTTATTCAGACATCTACACCATTGATGACATGTGGCCTGATTTCAAACCGGAACAATTTCATGAGGCCATGAAGTGGTACAACATGCAGGATGTGACGCTGGGAGGATAAGTTATCTGTCTCGACAAAAAAATGTGACGGCACTCGCTAGAGGACAAAGCCGTCACTTTTCTGTTATTTAGGTATTACAATTTGTGCATCTTTCGCTTCTCTGTAAAGCACAAATTTGTTTCCTATACTTTGAACAAACTCAGCTCTCACTGACTCAGCAATTTCATTGGCAGTTTGTTTTGCCTCAAGCTGACTGTTGTTCAGCAGTTTTATCTTAATTAGTTCTCTTGCTTCCAAAGCGTCGTCAATCTGCTTGAGCACATTGTCTGTAACGCCGCCTTTGCCTATCTGCATAATGGGATCTATTCCGTTTGCAAGAGACTTTAAATAACTTCTTTGTTTTCCTGTTAGCATTTGTCCTCCTTTAGAACATTGTATGAAAAGCATTCAGTGCATTGACTAATAATCTATTAGTCTACGAAGTCGAATTCTATTCCGCACACGCTTATGAGATCTCCTTCTTTTGCACCAAGCTCTCTTAACTTTTCAATTACGCCCTTGTCAATAAGAACCTTCTGGAAGTAGCTGAATGATTCAAAGTCATCAAAGTTTGTAGAAGCAACCAGCCTTTCAAGAAATTCTCCTTCAGCCAGGAAGTAATCTTCTTCCCTGGAAACAACAATGGTGTCTCTTTCTTTTCTGTCAAAGAATTGTTCAACCTGTACTTCATCAACAAATTCAATTTCTTCTTCGATTTCAAGAAGTCTTTCGTAAGCTCTTTTCTTGAGGAAATCAAGACCTTCGCCTGTTGCAGCAGATACTTCTATTATTTCGTAATCTATGAATTCTTTTTTTATTTTTTCCACATTTTCTAATGACTGAGGAAGGTCCATTTTGTTAAGAACAATGATCTGTTCCTTCTTGGTCAATTTTTCGCTGTAGTTTTTCAGTTCTTCATTGATTTTATAAAAATCTTCTACAGGGTCTCTGTCTTCCTGGCCTGAGGCATCAATTACATGCAATAGAAGCTTTGTTCTTTCCACATGTCTTAAAAATTCAAGACCAAGTCCGGCACCCTCGCTTGCACCTTCTATAAGTCCAGGAATGTCTGCAAGAACATAGCTGTGGCCTTCACCTATCATAACAACTCCGAGATTCGGTTTCAGCGTTGTGAAATGGTAATTGGCAATTTTTGGCTTAGCACTTGTTACTGATGCCAGTATAGTAGATTTCCCTACGTTTGGAAATCCAACGAGGCCCACATCGGCTATGAGCTTAAGCTCAAGCAAAACTTCTCTTTCTTCACCCTTTGTTCCGGGCTCAGCAAAACGAGGCGTACGTCTTATGGAATTTTTAAACTTAACGTTTCCTTTTCCACCGCGTCCTCCTCTTGCACACACATATTCCTGTCCATCTACTTTTAAATCTGCCAATACAATGCCGGTTTCTTCATCCTTTACCAGTGTTCCTGTCGGAACTCTCAAGTACATATCTTTTCCGTCCGAACCGTATTGTTTCTTGCCCCTGCCGTCCTCGCCGTTTTCGGCCTGATAGTGCCTCTTATATCTGAAATCCATCAATGTTCTCAAGCCTTCATCAGCAACCAATATTATGCTTCCGCCGTCTCCGCCGTCTCCGCCGGCTGGTCCGCCCAGTGGCACATATTTTTCACGTCTGAAAGCAACACTGCCGTTTCCGCCTTTGCCGGCCTTAACATTAATTTTTGCTATGTCTACAAACATTTTATCCCAACCTTTTCTAATTTGGGGACATTCCCCTAAGCCTACTCCAAAGACTCACCCTGCTTAGGGGTGTGTCCCCATTCCTTTAAAACAAAAACCTACCGTTAAGGTAGGTCACTTTCGTTTATTATGCTTCTAATTCACAAGGATATACACTGACTTGCTTTCTTGTTTTGTCTTTTCTTTCAAACTTTACTTTTCCGTCTACCATTGCAAACAATGTATCATCGCTGCCGATGCCTACATTCAATCCAGGATGAAGTTTAGTTCCTCTTTGTCTTACAAGAATATTTCCAGCCAATACGAATTGACCGTCAGTTCTTTTTACTCCAAGTCTTTTAGCATTGCTATCACGACCGTTTTTAGAGCTACCAACACCTTTTTTATGTGCGAATAACTGTAAGTTTAATTTCAATAACATGGTTACACCTCCTCAAATTTAAGTGTAATATAATCACTGTAATCTTCCAGCAACAATTCAATTCCTACCATAAAGTTTCTGTATATGACATCAGTCTTATCATTTATCTTCAAAGTCCTCATGTTCATAAATCCGGTTTCTTCATCAACTTCATAACTTATGAATTCAGGACTCACACCTGCAACTAAGTTCATTGCGTTAAGTGCAGTGTAAGATAAAATTGAAACTGATGCGCATACTATGTCCGATCCTTCTTCAGCGTATCCAGAATGACCTTCAACTATAAAACCATTGATTTCTTCTTTAGTTTTATATATTGTGATTGTAATCATATCACTATCCAACTATTTTACCGATTTTTACTTGTGTATATGGCTGACGATGACCTTGTTTCTTTCTGTAGTCTTTTTTAGCTTTGTATTTGAAAATTATGATTTTCTTTGCTTTACCTTGGTTTTCAACTACAGCTTCAACTACCGCTCCGTCAACATATGGTTTTCCAACATTTAATTTTCCTTCTTCAGCTACAAGTAAAACTTTATCAAATTTTACTGTTTCACCATCAGCGATTTCAAGTTTTTCAACTCTTACAACATCGCCTTCCTGAACTCTATATTGTTTTCCACCTGTTTCAATAATTGCGTACATAATATTACCTCCTCTTCCCAGTCTCGCCATTGCAGGTACATAAAGTTTTAACCTGATCCGTGCGGCTCTTGCAAATATAAAGTTTATCAAACATTGGCAAGTTTGTCAACTTATTTTTCTTCATTTAAATATGAATTTATAAAGTCAATCTTTCCAATTTTATCAACAACTATATCGTCAGTGCTCATATTGTCATCCATTTTAAAAAATAGTTTAATGCTGTATTTGTTTTCAACTTCCTTGATAATATCCGTGCAGTTGTTTTTTATGAAATTGTTCATAAGATAACCGCATTTAAGAACAACAGCGTCCGACGAAGTGTTTCTTTTTATGTTTTTTATTATGCTTTCAAGCCTGAAGAAAACATACAGCTTTGACCCTGTCCTTCCGCTTCCGCTGCAATGGCTGCACTGCTGTGTTATAAGGTTGTAGAAGTTATCCTTATTTTTCTTTCTGGTGATTTCCATAAGATTTAGTTTCGTCATTCCGAGGATGTTTGTTTTCGCCTTGTCTTCCTTGAACACTGATTTTGCTTTGTTAACTATGATTTCTATATTATCCTTACTTTTAACATCAATGAAATCAATTATTATGATTCCACTTATGTTTCGAAGCCTCACCTGTCTGGCTATTTCATCTAAGGCAGAAAGATTAATTTGAAGTGCGGTTTCCTCCATGTTTTCGCTTCCTATGAATTTGCCGCTGTTTACATCAATAACCGTCAATGCTTCAGTTACATCAATGAAAATAGAACCTCCGTTTTCAAGCTCTACCTTTCTCTGGAAAAGTGTCTTGATTTGATTTTCCACATTGAAGTCTTGAAATGCTCTTTCAGACTCAATAATTCTAATATTCTTTAGATTGTCACCACATCCCTTAACAAGAGAAGTGATTTTATCCTTTGTTTTCTTGTCCTCTACATATATTTCATCAACTGTAGAATCTATGGAATCCAAAAATACTTTTTCCACCAGGGAATTGCTTTTGTACAGAAGCTTAGGGGCATAGGAATAATTGTTTTCCTTTTCTATCTGATTGTATATATATGAAAGCATATTGTATTCATTTTCAATTTCTTCTCTTTCACAATCTTCGGAAAACGTCCTGATAATCATTCCGTTTCCATCAGTCATGATTGACTTGCCAATTTCCGTGAGCCTTTTTCTTTTTTCAGCATCCTTGATTTTCTTTGATATGTTAACTTTAGTGCTTTTGGGAATAAGGGCTATATATTTGCCTGAAATTGAAATATCAGTTGTTACAGCTATGTTTTTTTCACCGATTGGTTCTCTTGCAATCTGCACAAGGATTTCCTCACCCTTTTTCAAAACATTAACAATGCTTTTAGCATCCTTTTTCTTCAGATTCTTTTCTTTCAGGAATTTATCTGAAAGCAAGTCATCCAAAAATATATATGCGTTTTTTTCAAGACCCACATCAATAAAGGCGGCTTCCATACCAGGCAATATGTTCATTACTCTTCCTTTGTAAATGTTCCCAACCAAACTTTTGTAGTCCTTTTCTTCGTGCATAAAATCATGCAGTCTTCCATCTTTAAGGATTGCCACCTGATCGAAAAAAACCGAATTATTGATTATAATCTGCTTCATAATAACCCCCCCTTTCAATAATTAAGAATTAAGAGTTAAGAATTAGTTAAAGCAATCAGGCATAGCCTGATTGCAACATTTAATTTTTCACTCTTCATTCTTAATTCTTAATTGGTTTTTTAAAGAATTGGCTGCATGTTTTTATCCAGAGCATCTATTTTCATTATAGAATGATAATCTGCGGTGAAGCCTCTTTCTTCCATTAGCTTTAAAAGCTCGTCAACTTTCATGCTTCCTGTTTCTGTTGTCAAAAAAACGGCTTCCACTTTTAATTTTCCTTCCGAAAGTCTTTCGGCTTTCAGATATTTTATATAATCCAATGTGTTTATGTCTTTAATAACTGTTTTGTTTTTCTTGTTCTTTTTCTGCCTTGGGTACACAAGTCCCGTCTCTAACATTTCATTGAACAAAATATTGAGATTGTCTGCATCCATTGTTTCTGATTCAAGTGTTATTATATATTCTGCATAGGCGCACCTTGACATTATGGATTCCTGTTCTTCAGTTTCCTTTGATTTTTGAATCTGCATTTCTTTGGGCAGCACTTTGTTAATCTTACTTACAAAATCTTCAGGATCAACATGTTCATTGAATTCAAGCTCAAAATATTCACCAATGCTTTCAGTTCCCAATGACAGTGGATATCCGAAGGCCGTCTTCATGTGAGGATTGAATCCTTCTGAATATTTTGCAGGAAGACCTGTTCTTTTAACAGCTCTTTGGATGAATCTTAAAACATCCAGGTGTGAAATATATTTTAAATTTCCTGTCTTGCTGTACTTATTTATTAACTTGCACATGAGGGCATGCACCTCCTAATAATCTATGGTTCACGCCGCAGTTCACGCATTGCTGTCTGCAGTCAGGTGTTGTTGTATATCCCATTGATTTTTCATATTCACTTACAAGGAATTTCTTGTCAACTCCTATGTCAATGAAGTCCCAAGGAAGAACTTCTGTGAGAGATCTCTCCCTTCTTCCGAAAAAGTCAGCGTCTGTTGAAGTTTCTTCAAAAGCTTCCATCCACTTGCTAAAATCAAACATGTCATACCATCCGTCAAATCGGCAGCCTTTTTCCCATGCTCTTATAAGCGTAGAAGAAAGTCTTCTGTCTCCTCTTGCAAACACTGCTTCAAGGTAGCTTAATTTAGGCTCGTGGTAGCTGAAGGAAACTTTTTTGTCCTTTATTTCCCTCTGCAGTGATTTAGCCTTGTCGAAAAATTCTTCCATGCTGTCCTGCTTAACCCACTGGAACGGCGTGAAAGGTTTAGGCACAAAGCATGATGCACTGGCATTTATTTTTAAGTTTCCTTTTATGTCTTCTTTTGGTCTCTGGAAGAATTTATCCTTTACCTTGTAGGCAAGTTCCTTTATTCCAAGAACATCTTCCATTGTTTCTCCCGGAAGTCCTATCATGAAATAAAGCTTAACTGTTGACCATCCAAGGTTGAATGCAGTTTCCACAGGTCCCAATATTTGTTCTTCCGTAAGATTTTTATTTATGACATCCCTCATCCTTTGAGTACCGGCTTCAGGTGCAAATGTAAGACCTGATTTTCTTACTTCCTGTAGTCTTTCAATGATGTCAAACGTCATTGAGTCAAGCCTTAGTGAAGGAAGAGAAATGCTTACATTTTGATTTTCATACATGTCTAATAGCTTCAGTGTAAGGTCCGGAAGACATGAGTAATCGCCGGAACTAAGTGATGTAAGAGATATTTCATCATGTCCCGTTGAATCAATAAGTCTTTCGGCTTGTTTTACAAGAGTGTCTGCTTCTTTTTCCCTAACAGGTCTGTAAACCATTCCTGCCTGACAGAAACGGCAGCCTCTGGTGCATCCGCGGAAAAGCTCAAGGACAACACGGTCATGAACAACGTCAATGTAAGGAAGAATACTTTTTTCAGGATAAAAACTTTTATTCAGATCTCTGATGATTCTTTTAGTGATTATTTCCTTAGCATTTTCATTAAGTGTCTTTCTTCCTTTTACAGTGCCGTCTTCATTGTATAATTCCTCATAGAATGAAGGAACATAAATTCCATCCAATTTTGCTGCTTTTTCAAGAAAAACAAGTCTGTCAAATCCGTTTTTCTTTTCTTCTTCATAAAGCTTCAAAAGTTCAGGGAGAAGTTCTTCTGTTTCTCCTATTGTAAACAGGTCAATGACTTCATAAAGAGGTTCAGGATTGTAAGCGCATGGTCCTCCTGCAATAACAAGAGGCATATCATTTGTCCTGTCCTTTGACCTTACAGGGATTTTCCCAAGATCAAGCATGTTCAGGATGTTTGTGTAGCTCATTTCATACTGAAGAGTGAATCCAACAAAATCAAATTCCATTAATTCGTCCTTGCTTTCAAGTCCGTAAAGAGGAATGTTGTTTTTGCGCATTATTTCTTCCATGTCTGTCCATGGAGCAAAGACTCTTTCGCACCACACATTTTCCATGCTGTTCATGAGATGGTACAAAATGTGCATTCCTGTATGTGACATTCCTACTTCGTAAACATCAGGAAAAGCAAAAGCAAATCTTACATTTACATCTTCTTTGTTTTTTACAACAGAGTTAAGCTCGCTGCCCACATAACGGGCAGGTTTTTCAACCTTCAAAAGCTCTCTGTCTAACTTTTTCATATCTATCATAGTGTTTCCTTTCTATATTATATAACGCCAAGAAATTTTCCATGTTGTAAAATTAAATATAATAATTATTTTTAACTTTATTGACATTACAATTCATTTAAATTCTATATATTTTATCATAACCAATATTAAATGACAACTTATAAAGAAAATTTATTTGTAAAAAGCTTGAAATATTGTATTGCTTGAAATATTATAGTATTTGAATACATATAGCGGAGGTTAAAATGAACTACGAAGAATCAATAGAATTCATTCATTCAACTTACAAATTCGGTTCCAAATTAGGACTTGAAAATATTACTAGACTCACAGAACTTCTTGGCAATCCACAGGACTCTTACAAAATTATCCACGTTGCAGGAACAAACGGAAAAGGTTCCACAAGCAACATGATTCACGATGTGTTAATGGCCTCAGGATACAAGACAGGACTTTTTATAAGCCCTTTTCTCGAAGAATTCACAGAAAGAATACAAGTGAACAAGCACCACATAGACAAGGAATCCCTTGGAAAAATAACTTCTCTGGTGAAGGAAAAAATTGCAGTGATGCTTGAGGAAGGCTACAATCATCCCACGGAATTTGAAGTTGTCACTGCCATAGGTTTTAAATACTTTCAGGAACAAAACATAGACTTTCTTGTGCTTGAAGTAGGCATGGGAGGAAGGTTTGACGCTACAAATGTTGTAAAAAACACCCTTGTATCCGTCATAACATCCATAAGCTTCGACCACATGGAGTATCTTGGAGACACACTTGAAAAAATAGCATTTGAAAAAGCAGGCATTATAAAGGAAAATTCAAGCGTAATAATATATCCGCAGGTTGAAAATGTTGTGAAAACAATAAGTGATGTTGCTGAAGGGAAAAACTCAAAAGTATATGTTGTGAACATTAAAGATATAGAAAAAACCCGGGGAAATCTCACAGGCCAGTGGTTTAACTATCTGAAAAAAGATGTGTTCAACCTTCCTGAAACAAAAATGAACTTCCTTGGAGAACATCAGCTCTACAACGTGCTCACAGCACTTCGTGCCCTTGAAATATTAAAAACATCAGGATACAACGTAACAGAAGAATCAATAGCAGAAGGTCTTGGAACATGCCGTTTTGCCGGAAGGTTTGAGATCCTTAAGGAAAATCCGGTAATTGTCCTTGACGGCGGCCATAACATAAACGGAATAGAATATTTTTCTAAGGCTGTGAAGGAAAACTTCAATGAAAATAAAATCACTTTGTTTTTTGGAATGCTTAAGGACAAAAACCCTGAGGATGTTCTTCCTTTTATTATTCCTCTTTGCAAAAAAGTTTACACATTGACTCCTAACAATCCGCGTGCCATGAAGTCGGAAGATCTGGCAGCACTAATCAGAGAACACTATGAAGTTGAGGTTGCTCCTCTTAACTCATATGAGGACACACTACCTATTTTAAATGCAGCAAAAAAAGAAGACTACATAGCATTTGTAGGCTCCCTTTACATGATAGGCGACATAAGAACTCTTTTAAAAAATAACGGCTTCATAGAAAATAAATAAATAAACAGCAAAAAGAGGCTGCTGCATTAATGATTTTTATCGTGTCATTCTGAGGGCTTTAGCCCGAAGAATCTCATACCTTCAAAAGATGAGATCCTTCGCTATCGCTCAGGATGACATGAAAATGCAGCAACCCCTTTATTTTAATTCTTAACTCTTCATTCTTAATTCTTCATTTTATTTTAATTCTTAATCATTGATTTTTAATGCAATTAAAAATCAATGAGCCCCAAACTTATTTTCAGGCAATCGTCAACTTCGCCCATGAGATTTTTATCAAACCTGCCTATTTTTTCTTTTAAACGCTTCTTGTCGATTGTGCGAATCTGTTCTAAGAGAACTACAGAATCCTTAGGCAGACTGAAGTCTTCAGAACTTATCTCTATGTGTGTGGGCAGCTTTGCCTTATTAATCTGAGAAGTAATTGCAGATACAATAACTGTTGGACTATATCTATTCCCTATGTCGTTTTGTACAACTAAAACCGGCCTCACGCCCCCTTGTTCTGAACCTATGACAGGGCTTAAGTCGGCATAGTATACATCTCCCCTTTTAACAATCAAACTATTCACTTCCTATTAATTTTGTTTCATAGCTTAAAAAGTCCTCATAGTCCCCTTCTGAGTATTCTTCTGTAATACTTTTGTTAATGTTGCTCATTTCCAAATATCCGGCCTTCATCTTGTTTCTGATTTCAAGCTTTCTTTTTTCAATTAAATAAAACCTTATTGATTTTCTAATAAAGTCGCTTCTGTTTGTTCCTTCTTCTTTAACGGCATTATCCAGTTCTCTCAGCAGGTTTTCCGGAATGGATATCAATATTTTCTTATTATCAGCCAAATCACACACCTCACAATTGCATCTCAGTTCATGTTTTATTAGTAATTTTACCACATGAATACTAAAAGTTGTATGGTAACTTTTTGTATTTATGTGAAATATTATTCCTCTACTTTTATGTTTTCATACTTAATAGTCTTAACCAAATCGTCATTTTTATAAATAAAAATTGTGTCTGGAAGCAAGTTTTCACTGCTAAAGCTAAGAACATGCCTGAACGTTCCGTCCCAATAGATTATTTCCTCAGACAATCCGTCTTCCGTGTTTTGAAACTTCGAAAGATCAATATCCTGCACAAGATACTTTTCCGTCTTGAAGTTTTCAATTGTTACACTGCCATCCGGAAATTTGTCGTTGCTTAAAACGCACCTGCCCCCTGAGAGATAAGCAGTGTTCCACGTTTGATTTCCAGAGGACAATTTGATGCTGTAATTATTGTCTCTTGAGATTATGCTCAAGTTGTAAGTGTCTTCTCTTGTTTGTTCATACACCTGCATCACCGCATCTGCAGTATAATTAACAGGTATCGAAAATGTTTTGTCTTCTTTTTTACAGCTTGAAAGCAATAAAACAATCAAAATCAGGCAGCAAATTTTAAGCTTCATACCAATATCCTCTCCATAGTTATATAATACATATATGATTGAATTTCAAAATATATGCCTAATAACTTAGATACTATTCAGCCACACAATAGGCAACAGCATACTCTCTGGTGTGGGATATGGATAGATGGATTGTTTCAATATTTAATTCCTGGGCTCTTTTTTTTGCATTATTTTTTAAAATAATTCCCGGTTTTCCCATTTCATCCTTCACAACTTCTATGTCGCAGGGGCCGAAATTTGTAAATCCGGTGCCAAGGCACTTTGATACAGCTTCTTTTGCTGCAAACATTCCTGCAGCAGTCTGAGGATTGAATTTCCTTGACTCTAAATATTCAATTTCAACCGTTGAATAAATTTTATGAAGGAATCTCTCATTTTCAATGTTATTTTTAATTCTGTCCACTTCCGTCATATCTATTCCTGTGCCTTTTATCATTGTCCGTACTCCTTTTTAAGAAAAAAATTAATTGACAAAGTTCTTCATGTATATAATAATTATATTACATGTTTAAATGCATTACAACTAATACTAACAATTCTTCAATAAAGGAGTCAACATATGAGTAATGTAACAGTAGTCTCTCATCCATTGATACAGCACAAACTGACAATGCTTAGAGACAAAAACACATCTTCAAAAGATTTCAGAGAACTAGTAAGAGAAATAGCAATGCTAATGGCTTACGAAGTAACAAGAAATCTTCAGCTTAAAGACATAGAAATTGAAACGCCCATAATAAAGACAACAGGAAAGGTCCTTGCAGGTGAGGATATTGCAATAGTTCCGGTACTTCGTGCTGGCCTTGGAATGGTCGATGGTATGCTTGATTTAATACCAAATGCAAAAATAGGCCACATAGGATTGTACAGAAATGAAGAAACATTGGAACCTGTTGAATATTACTGCAAACTTCCAAGTGACATCGGAAACAGAATAGTAATAATTACAGAACCAATGCTTTCAACCGGAGGCTCAATGAACGGAGCAATAGCATTATTAAAGAAACACGGCGCAAAAAAAATAAAATCAATACACTTGGTATGTGCTCCCGAAGGGCTTAAAAAAGTTACAGATGCTCATCCTGATGTTGAAATTTACACTGCAAGCATTGATGAAAAATTCAACGACATAGGTTACATAGTACCTGGCCTTGGAGATGCAGGCGACAGATTGTTCGGCACAAAGTAAGCAGATGTCCCAAATCTTCGATTTGGTGACAGTCGCTTATACTTTGTAAGTGAAAGCAGACGACCAAAATCTTCGATTTTGTGTCGGTCGCTTATCCTGAGCAGTAGTGAAGGATCTCATTTGATAAACGAAGAGGTTTGACGCCTCACAAGAGATAAACTCTTGTACCCAAAAAAATTTCGCCGAATCGGCACGAACATGTGAAAATTTACTATAAATATATAACAAGCAAACAGGGCGGATTTTAATCCGTCCTTAAGTTTACTATGAGGTGGAAATGAACAAGCTTTTTAAAACCAGCAAAGACAACGTATTTCTTACAACACTGATTATAATTGCTCTTCCTGTAGTAATACAAAATATCATAAGCATCGGTCTTAACATGATTGATACCATAATGGTAAGCAGCCTGGGTGAAAATGCTATTTCAGCTGTAGGCCTGGCTAACAGAATTTATTTTATTTTTACTACAATATGTTTTGGAATTTACAGCGGAGCTGCTATTTTCATAGCTCAGTACTGGGGAGCCCAGGACAAAATAAGCATCAAAAAAGTTTTCGGAATTGACATAATAATAGGCTCGTTTCTTTCAATTTTGTTTTCTTTGACAGTATTCTTTTTCAGAGATCAAATAATGAGAATATTCATAGACGATCCCACTGTAATAGCTCTTGGAAGCAAGTATCTTAAAATTGTGTCGTTTTCATATTTTTTCACTGCAATTTCCTTTGCTTTCAGCTTCAACTCAAGAGCAATACATATGCTCAAAATGCCTACAGCAGTAAATGCAGTTGCACTTTTGATAAATACATTCATAAACTGGCTTCTGATAAATGGAAATCTTGGATTTCCCGCACTTGGAGTAGAAGGAGCGGCAACTGCAACACTTTTTGCAAGAATTTTTGAATTTACAGCTCTTATATTTCTTATTTACAGAAATAAAAATCATCCCCTTGCTGCTTCCATAAAGGAAATGACTTCTTGGGACATGAATATGTTAAAAAAGGTTCTTAAAACATCATTTCCTGTAATTTTGTCTGAAACTGCTTGGTCTGTGGGAACGAGTGTATACTTCATAGCATACGGCTACATGGGAGCTTCGGCAATTGCAGTTGTTCAAATAGCCTACAACATATCTGATTTTTTCCAGGCTTTTTTCTTCGGCATAGGAAATGCAAGTGCTGTAATGATAGGAAATGAAATTGGAAAAAATGATATTGAAAAAGCACGTGACTATAGCAACAGAATACTAAAAATAACATTTGTTCTGAGCATAATTCTTGCTTCACTGCTGTTTGTGTCAAGAGGAATGATAGCAAGTTACTTCAACCTGGAACAATCAACTAGCATTTCCCTGAACAAGACATTGATTGTGTTTACGGCATACTTCACTCCCAAAATGTTCTCATACATTTTCATCTGCGGAATACTCCGTTCTGGAGGAGATACAAAGTTTTGCATGATCGTAGACATTGTAACCATATGGTTCATAGGTGTTCCTGTTGCATTTTTCTCAGTCCTTGTTTTAAAGCTTCCAATACACTGGGTAATGGCCATGGTTTTTGCAGAAGAGCTCATAAAATCCATCACTGTACTTAAAAGATACTACAGCAACAAGTGGATTAACAATTTAATAATGGAATAGCAAAGAAGGCGCAAGCCTTTTTTGAATTATTGACAAAATGTTTTCACAATGATATGTTTATTATGACTATGGGGAGGATATTATGAGGCATATTTTTATAATTAATCCTGTTGCTGGCAAAGGCAGATCTCAGTCTGAAATTGCAAGCAACATTAATTCTCTGCTACAAAACAAGGAAATACAATATGAAATTTATTATACCAGGTACAAAGGCGATGTTAAGTCATTTGTTGACAGCAAGTGTACGGACAAGTCTCCTGTGGTATTTTATGCATGCGGCGGAGACGGAACGCTTCATGAAGTCATAAACGCAGCTGTGTCTTACAGCCATGCTAGCGTAGGTGTTATTCCCTGCGGTTCCGGAAATGATTTCGTGAAAAACTTCAACAACCATTATCTTTTTGGTGATATTGCAGCTCAGGTATCAGGCGAAACAGTAAAGCTTGACATGATAAAAGCACAGAATGAATATTCCGTTTCAGTATGCAACATAGGATTTGATGCAGATGCGGCATTCAACATGCACAAATTTAAAAAAATTCCTTTTATTACAGGCTCCGGTTGCTACATTCTTTCTGTTTTATACTGTTTATTAAAAAAACTCGGCAAGAAACTGAAAGTTGTGCTGGATGATGACTACACATTTGAAGGAACATTTCTGCTTGGAGTTGCAGCTAACGGTCATTCCTATGGAGGAGGCTATAAATGTGCTCCAAAAGCTTTGATTAATGACGGAGTCATAGATGTTTGTTTCGTAAATAAAATGTCGAGATTTAAGATTCTGGGCCTTATAGGAAGCTACAAAAATGGAACGCACCTGGAAAATGAAAAACTTAAAGATTACATCACATACAAAAAATGCAAGACATTGAAAATCATAAGTCAAGAATCAATCAACTTATGTGTTGACGGTGAAAATTATGTATTTGAAGAAATTGATTTTGAAATTGTTCCTGAATCACTGAATTTCCGTCTTCCTAAAGGAGTTACGGTTCAAGGTTCAAAACCTCAAAAAGCGCAATAAAAAAGACGACCCTCATAGAATCGCCTGACTATTGACAAACTCTGACGCTGTCATCCTGAACGATAGTGAAAGTTGCCCTAACCCTATTTTTCAGGCGTTTTTCTGAAAAATAGCGGTAGGTCATTCGCAATGAGCACCAAATTTATGCGAGCGTTAGCGAATAAATAAATTTGTGTGCGAAACTGCGGGATCTCATCTTTATTGAAAACATGAGATTCTTCGGGCTACGCCCTCAGAATGACAACGTCGGAAGTAATTTTTTCATCAAAGATGATTCTTAATTGAATCGTCTTTTTATTTATTTTAATTAATTGATTGAAAGTCTTTCGGTCAAAGCTGAATTCTTCATCACAGCACTTACAACCTGTGTTCCTACAAGTGTCACCACTACAATTTCTCCTATGGCAACATACATGGCATTCAGCATAAAAGGTGTCTGGAACAGATACGTAAGCTCTAGTCCAACAAAAATTGCATTTGATAAAACAGGTCCCAAACTTGCCAGGTACATGGATTTTTTATTGTATCCAAAAGTTTTTCTTATAGCTGCAATGTACAATATTGCAATCAGAGTTGCAAATGAACCAACAACAACGTCAATTACCCCAAGTGGGCTTGTGAAGTTAGCCAATATGCATCCAAGGACAAGTCCCAGACCATATCTTGGCTCAATGAACGCGAAAAGCACCAATATTTCAGATACACGAAACTGTACCTGACCATAGCTCATAAATGCAAAGGCATAGGTAAGCGCTGCATAGGCTGCCGCTATGAGGGCAGTGTGTGTTAAAAATTTTAAATTTACGTTTTTTTCCATTAAAAAAACTCCTTTCGAATATAATTCTCGGAGTCACTAAAAAAACCTTGATTTTTAAAGTGGGTGCCAAGAAAACACTTGGAGATTCTGCAATGCAGAACCTCCATTGTATATAATTTTTATTATCTCTTGCTGAACTGTGAAGCTCTTCTTGCTTTTTTCAAACCGTATTTCTTTCTTTCTTTCATTCTTGAATCTCTAGTTAAGAATCCGGCTTTTTTAAGTATTGGTCTTAATTCTCCATCTACCTGAAGAAGTGCTCTTGAAATACCGTGTCTGATTGCTCCGGCTTGGCCAGTGTATCCGCCGCCTTTAACATTAACCAATACATCATACTGTCCTAATGTGTCAGTGATCACCATTGGTTCTCTAACGATAGTTCTTAAAGTTTCATACTTGATGTAATCTTCCAAGTCTCTTTTGTTTATATTGATTTTTCCAGTTCCTGGAACTAATCTTACTCTAGCAATTGCGCTTTTTCTTCTGCCTGTTCCTCTGTATTGTACGTTCATTTAATCGTCCTCCTCCCTAATTAAAACTCGTATACTTGTGGTTTCTGAGCTTGATTGTTGTGCTCTGGACCAGCGTATACTTTAAGTTTCTTCAACATTTGTCTTCCAAGGCTGTTTTTTGGAAGCATTCCTTTTACTGCAAGATAAAGAGGTTGAGTCGGTTTATCCTGGAATAAGTTTCTGTAAGGAGTTTCCTTCAATCCACCTGGATATAGAGAGTGGTGTCTGTATAATTTCTGATCTAATTTTTTACCTGTCAATACAACTTTTTCAGCATTTACTACTATAACAAAGTCTCCTGTATCAACGCTTGGTGTATATATTGCTTTGTGTTTACCTCTTAAAAGTTTAGCAACTTCAGTTGCGAGTCTACCTAAAGTTTTTCCTTCGGCATCTATAACATACCATGCCCTTTCAACTTCATTAGGTTTAGCCAAGAAGCTTTTCATCTTGTTTCCTCCTGTAATTTTCAATATTAAAATTTGTATATCAATCTATTCAAAAAACCTAACTCCGGGGCATTGGACCGGTTTTTCTTTGCATTTCATACCTAGGATATTTTATATTACCTATAATTAAATGTCAAGACTTTTTTTTAATTATAGGTAAGCTCTCTTTCCTATAATACTTTTTTATAATTGACACTTAACAAAAATAATCCTTCCGGTGCTGCTGTTTGTCCCAGAAGGGCTCTTTCTTTTGTTTCAAGGGCATTTTCTATACATGATATTTCCTTTAGACCCTTGCCCACATCAATGAGTGTTCCTGCTATTATTCTCACCATGTTGTACAAAAATCCACTTCCTGTGACATAAAGCCTGATGAGATTTCCTTCTTTTTCTATTCTTGTGCTGTAGACTGTCCTAACAGTTGTCTTTGCCTGTGAACCGGCTGCCATGAACGCTTTGAAGTCATGAGTGCCAACTATCAGTTTAAAAGCTTTCTCCATTTTGTCCACATCAAGTATTGATGGAACAAACGTTGAGTAGTTTCTGTAAAATGGGTTGCCTACCCTGCTGTTGTATATCTGATACATATACGTCTTGTCGTGAGCATCGAATCGTGAATTAAATTCCAATGGAACATCAACACTATCAAGAATGCTTATGTCATGAGGCAAATTAGCATTAAGGGCAATTTTTATTTTTTGCTCTTCTATTCTTGTATCAGCCTTGAAGTTTGCTACTTGCCCAAGAGCATGAACCCCGCTGTCAGTCCTTCCGGAGCCAGTCAGTTCAATTTCCTGCTTCATTACCCTGGCTGCAGCATTTTCTATAACTTCCTGAATTCCGATGCCGTTTTTCTGCGTCTGCCATCCGTTGTAGTTTGTGCCGTCATAGGCTACTGTTAACTTAATGTTTCTTACCATATTTTCAATGCGATTACAACTGCAAAATAAACAATAAAAATAAATGTTGCAGCATAATCTCCCTTAGATATTTTAAGCTGTCTCATGCGTGTTCTGTTTTCTCCGCCTCTATAACATCTTGCTTCCATTGCCATAGCCAGTTCATCAGCCCTTCTGAATGCACTTATAAACAACGGCACCAATAGCGGCACCAGATTTTTTGCCCTGCTCATAATGTTTCCGCTTTCAAAATCGGCTCCTCTGGATTTCTGAGCCTTCATTATTTTTTCAGTTTCCTCCATGAGTGTTGGAATGAAACGAAGTGCTATTGTCATCATCATTGCAAGCTCATGAGCCGGAAGTCCGAATCTTTTAAATGGCTTTAAGAGGCTTTCTATACCATCAGTCAGAATTATGGGCGATGTTGTAAGTGTAAGAAGCGATGTTCCCATTATCAGAAGCGTAAGTCTTATGGCCATGAAACCCGCCTGTTTCAAACCTTCCTCTGTTATCTTGATAAATCCTGCCTGGAAAATTATTCTTCCTGGTGTCATTAGAAGATTAATAACAAATGTTATGATTATTATCATGAGTATGGGTCTTAAGCCCTTAATTACAAACTTTACAGGAACCTTTGATATTGTAATGGCTGCTGTAAGAAACACCACAACTATTAAATATGTTGAAAAACTGTCAATCAAAAACAATGAAACCAAAAATGCCAGAGTTATTATTATCTTAACCCTTGGGTCGAGATTGTGAACAGGTGATTCGACAGGATAATGCTGTCCTATGGTTAAATTTTTAAACATAATTCCTCCTCACTTCCTTGAGTATTTCTTCCTTGGCTTCTTCAACAGTGAGTATATCAGGCCTTATGTTAAATCCTCGTTTTCTAAGTTCATTGACGATTTCTGCTACCTGAGGAACTCCAAGTCCGATTTTTTTAAGTTCTTCAGAATGGGAATAAATTTCCTTTGGAGTTCCCTGCATGTGTATTTTGCCCTTGTAAAGTACTATTACTCTGTTTACAAGCTTGGCAATGTCTTCCATGCTGTGAGAAACAAGGACAACCGTCACATTTGCTTTTTTGTGAAGTTTCTTTATCTGTTCGAAAATTTCATTTCTTCCTGCAGGATCAAGCCCTGCAGTAGGTTCATCAAGAATGAGGTAATCAGGTTTCATTGCAAGAACACCTGCAATGGCAACTCTTCTTTTTTGTCCTCCTGAAAGGTCAAACGGTGATTCATCCTTTATGCTTTTATAGTTAAACCCTACAAGCTCCAGGGCTTCCTTGACTCTCTTTTCTGTTTCTTCTTCGGAAAGGTTTAAATTCATGGGACCAAAGGCAACATCCTTGGCAACAGTTTCTTCAAATAGCTGATATTCCGGATACTGAAAAACCAAACCCACAGTCTGGCGTATTTTGCTCAACTTTTTCTTGTCTTCCCCAACAACTGTGTCATTGACAATTATTTTTCCGTCAGATGGTTTTTCCAGGCCGTTTAAAAGCTGAATCAGCGTGGATTTTCCGGAACCGGTGTGTCCTATTACTCCCAGAAAGTCCCCTTCTTTTATTTCCAGGTTTATATCATCAAGAGCAACAGTCCTGAAAGGTGTTCCTTCGCTGTAAATATATTTTATGTTTTCTGCTTTTATTGACATAACAAATCCACCAAATCCTTTACGTTTATTATATCAGGTGGTATATTAAGACCTTCCTTGGCAAGTTCCTGTGCAAGCTCAGTTACTTGTGGAACATCAAGTCCAAATTTTTTTATAGCTTCAATATTTTTAAAAACGTCTTTAGGGGTACCATCCAATTTTATATTTCCCTTGTCCATAATAACAACCCTGTCTGCAAGAACGGCTTCATCCATGTAATGAGTTATGAGAAGTATTGTCTTACCCTGGGCATCCAGTTTTTTGAGTGTGTCCATAACTTCTTTCCTACCTGAAGGGTCAAGCATTGCTGTTGGCTCATCCAGTATTATGCAGTCAGAATTAAGAGCAAGAACACCTGCTATGGCAATTCTCTGCTTTTGTCCCCCAGATAAAAGATGTGGTGGTCTTTTTCTGTATTCATACATTCCAACAGCATTTAAGGCATCATCCACCCTTCTTCTTATTTCAGAAGATTCAACCCCTTGATTTTCAGGTCCGAATGCGATGTCTTCCTCAACTATTGTTGCAACAAGCTGGTTGTCAGGATTCTGAAAAACCATTCCGGCTGCCTGTCTTATGTCCCAGAGCTTGGAATCATCTGCTGTGTCCATTCCCTTTACATAAATTTTTCCTTCTGTAGGAAGAAGTATGGAATTTATTAATTTTGCCAGAGTTGACTTGCCTGAACCGTTGTGACCGATTATAGCAGTGAACTCGCCTTTTTTAATATTCAGACTGCAGCCGTCAACGGCGTAGTCCGTATCTTCCTTGCTGTATTTAAACTTGACATTTTCAATTTTAATTATGTAATCGTCCATCATACACCTGTATTCATTTAAATTGTGCGTCACTTCGCATTAAGATAATATCATCAATCACATAATTTTACAACAGTAATTTTAATCATGTTATTCAAACTTAACGTAAAATTGTTTGAAATTTAAGGAAATCTAAAGCAATCCGCATTCAATGCGTCTTGGTGTTGCAGGGTCAAAATTTAATTCATCTTTGAAATCAGCACAGTAAATTTTGCTTTTGAAATTAATTGACCTGATTTTTTTATAAAGCAAATCTGCCGGGTCGTCAGAGGAAATTCCTATGACGAACATTTTGTAATTTTTTTTGATAATCCGGGCAATTTGGTTTAAAAAGCAGCTGTAGTATTCCATGTTTCCGTCTTTTGAATAAAAAAAAGAAAGCATGGGAAAATCAAGTTCTTTACCTTCCTCAGGAATTTCTATGTACCCAAGAAATTTTGAAACAAATGAAAATTTCCTAATTGTTTTTAATGTTTTTGAATATCCCTTAACTATGTACTGCTTAAATCCTTTCTGGTTCCACAGCGCTCCGAAGGCAAGTATTTCTCCTCTTTTTTCCAGGACGTAACAATCATTAATACTAAGTCCGTAAAAATCTGTAATATTATTTATGACCGTTGAAAAATTATATTTTATCATTTCTATTCTTAAAAATTCATGGACATTGTAAAGGTCATCACTTTTTATACTTCTGAATGTTAAGCCTTCCGGACACACTTTCGTAAATATTTTGGGATTCATTATGTATGTTGTGTAGTCGCATAGAGGCATGAGCTCTGGAAAAAAGCTTCTTTTTTTATAAAACATTTTTTCTGCTGCTTCATTACCGGACAAAAATGAGCAAAGATAAAAACCTAAATCCTGCTTTTCAACAAAGTGGACTACATCTTTCCAGTTTATCACGCCATTATAATCATTCCTTTTTCTTATTCCCCCTACATATCCGGCAGATACTTTTTTTCCGTTAACATAGTAGCATCCGGGAATGCAGGCTGCCTGAAAAGCAATCTTTCCATTTTTGTCCCTTATTATGGCAATCTTTGAATCCTTGTTTTCTTTTTTGTATGATTCAAAGGCATTTGTCTTCCTGGTGTAAATAAGTTCAATATCCCCCTTAGATGTTTCTGATTCAATTATTTCAAGCATTTCAATGCCGTCTTCTTTAACGGCTTCTTCAACCTTGTTTATCATATGTTATCCTCATCCATGTTTTCGCCTATGGGTATGCCAAAGCGCTTGTCCACTTCAAAATGAAAAAGAATGTTCTGATACCAGTACACCATGTTTATTAGAGTCTTCTTTGTGCGCCTTAAAAGTGTTATTCCTCTTTTTAATATGGAGAAGAATGTATAGTATTTTTTCTTGTACTTCCTGCAGAGATTTTTAAGCTCAAAGTCAGAAACAAGCTTCGGCATAAATGAGATTGTGCCAAATGTGTATCCTTTTTCAAGCCACCAGCTTTCATGAAACAGTCTTCCTTCCTCCAGAAATCGTTCATATGTTCTTGTTCCCGGAAAAGCCAATAAATGATTGAAGGCGGTTACAAAAAACTCATGGCGTCTGCAAAATTCAAGATTTTTTATGAAGCTTTCCTCGTCATCATGATCAAATCCAAATACAAAACTTGCATAGATGCTTATGCCGCATTTGTGAATTTTATCAACAAGCTCGTCCCTTTCTCCAAGACGAACCGACCATGTCTTGTTCATTTGCTCCAGGTTTTTAGGATCAATTGATTCAAACCCTATTAAAATCATTTCGCATCCGCTTTTTTTCATTAAATTAAGAATTTCTTCATCACGGGCAATGTCAAGAGTGACCTGAGTCACCCATATGATATTTAGTTTTTCTACTTCTTTAAAAAGTTCTCTAGCAAAATCTCTGTCTGAAAAAATGCTGTCATCCACAAAAAAGTAAATTTTATTGCGGCACATTTTAATTTCTTCCACTATGTCACTTATTTTTCTGTGCATATAATTTCCGTTGTAATATGAATGGATGGAGCAAAATTCACACAGGTGGCGACAACCCCTTCCTATTTCAACCAATGAAATTGGAAGGTATTTATTTTGTTTGTCAGCATAAATGCTTCTGTCCGGAAGCCCGTAGTCAATGCTCATTTTGCCTTCATATATATTGCGGAAATTTTTGTTTTCAATGTCCCTGAGCACTTCTTCCCACACTTCTTCAGCATTCCCCTTGACCACTATGTCGGCGTGCTTAATAACTTCATGTTCTGCCAATGTTGAATGGTATCCTCCCATGACAACTATTTTTCCTCTTTGTTTAAATCTATCTGCAATTTCATACGCTCTTCTGGCCGTATACGTTTCAACTGTTATTGCCACCACATGAGTTTCACAATCATAGTCAATTTCTTCAATGCGGTCGTCAAAAAAATTTCTTTCATATATTTCTGGAGTGAGCTTATTTAAAACTGCAATGGTCAATGGTTCCATGAGCCAGGACTTTAAATATTTTTCATTTTTCTTCCTGCCTATTCCAGGCAAAACAAATGTTATTTTCATCATTGTCCGTCCTTAAATCCAAATTTCATTCCTTGTTTCCTGAAAACTTCTTTTTTGAATATTGGGTTGTATAACATGTATGTCAAAAGCTTGTAAGGATTTCGCATGTTTGTTTTAAAATCAAATGCCCTGTAAATTATGGAACTCACAGAATTGTAATTTTTCCTGCACCAGAATGATATTTCCGTAAGCTCAATAGCCGACATGTTCTTTGGAATAAACGATGCATAGTTGAACCTGTAATCATGATGGAGCCACCACTTACCGTCATAAAGAAGTCTTTCTTTACTTAAAAGTTCATTGTAAAGAGGAGTTCCCGGATATGGCATCAAAATGTTGTATGCAGAAAAGGAAAATTTATTTTTAAGGGCAAAATTGTATGTTTCTTTGATTGAATCAAGTGTGTCTGTGTCATGGCCCAGAGTGAAGGCAGCCCATATCTGAAGTCCATATGATTTAAGCAATATGATTGCTTCTTTGTACTCATTGTCTGCATAACTTTTGTTGATTCCCTTTTTCATGGCTTCTATGCTTTCAGTCTTTATTGATTCAAAGCCTACCACAAGACCCATACAGCCGCTTTTTACCATAAGGTCCATAAGATCTTTATCTTCAAGCATATCAAGGCTTGCCTGACTTACCCATTTAATTTTCAGAGGTATGATAGCTTGAAACAGTTCCTTGGCTTTTTCCTTGTTGCCAACAATGTTGTCGTCAACAAAAAACAACACCTTCCTTTCCTGGCTTTTGATTTCTTCAATTACTTCAGAAACATCCCTGCAGTAATGGTGGTGTTTGAAATATACGCTTGAAGCACAAAAGCTGCATGAATTCCTGCATCCCCTGCTAAACTGCAAAAGTGTAATGGGAAGATAGTTTTTTCCCTTGAAAATATCCCTTCTTGCGATTATTCCTTTTTGAGGAACAGTAACTTCACTGCAGACATATTCATCCTTTAAACATCCATTACGCAGATCCTCTATCATTTCCGGCCACTTGTCTTCTGCATCTCCAATCATTACGCTTGTTGCATGTTCCTTAACCTCAGAAGGAATAAGCATGGCATGCATTCCTCCCATGAGTACTTTGACTCCCTTGTCCATGAACTGACGGCTTATTTCATAGGATCTTCTTGCAGTGAATGTTTCAACAGTTATACATACAAGGTCTGTTTCTTCATCATAGGGAATAACTTCTGCCCTGTCATCGTACATTACAACTTCTATGTCAGGTGGGGTGAGTGCAGCAAGTATTCCAAGCTGCAGGGGCTCCATCCTGCTTTCATCCACATACAGACTGTGGCCTCTTCTTCCTATGTTTGGTTTAATCAGCGTAATTTTCATCTCTGCCACCAAGTTTCCTTCCCTGTTTGAACATTATTTCAAATCTGGATACCAGATTGGTAATCAAATAGACATGCACATTTTTTAAATTGCTTCGACTCATCATTCTTTTAAAAATATTTCCCAAGGAATAAAATGAATAACGTGCATCTCTGCAGCTTTCTGAAAGTTGTATGCCAGTCATGTTTTCAGGAACAATCATTGAATCTCCGTACCTGTAGTTTTTTTCAAGCCACCACGTGTCGGCAGTAAGCCTGTTCTCCCACTTAAGCCTCTCATATAGGGCAGTACCCGGCATTGCCATGATAGGATTGAAATTTGCAATTGCAAATTTATGATGTACAGTAAAATCCACTATCTCCTGTGCAGAATCCACTGTGTCTTCCCCATAGCCTATTACAAATGTGCCGTAAACCATGAGTCCTGCACCATAAATATTCTTCAAAGCTTTTTCATAATCAAATCTCATGTTTGCCTTCTTGTTCATCTTTTTCAAGTTTTCTTCATTTAAAGATTCAAAACCAATGAGAACCATCATACAGCCGCTATGTTTCATGATTTTCAAAATTTCGGCGTTTTCTGCTATGTCCATTGATATTTGGCATGCCCATTTCTTTCTGAGTTTCTTCATGGCCATGAAAAGATTTACAGCTTTTTCCCTGTCTGCAAAAATGTTGTCGTCTACGAAGAAAATATATTTTTCCTTAATTTTTTTAATGTCAATTGCTACATTTTCAACATTTCTTGTGCGCACACTTCCTTTATAAAAAGCGTTTATGGAACAGAAATCACAGCTATACCTGCATCCCCGGCCAAACTGCACCAATGCAATGTTGTTGTAATATTTTCCGTTAAAAACCGTGTAGTCATATTTCACTTGGTACAAATCCGAATTGTTTTTGCTTATATATTTTTTCTTTATGGAGTTTTTCTTAAGGTCTTCAACAATCATGGGCCATGTGTCTTCTGCTTCTCCCACTACAACAGCATCTGCATAATGTAGGCATTCATCGGGAACCATGGTCGGATGAAATCCTCCCATGATTACAATTTTATTTTCTTTTTTGTACTTTTGTGCAAGAAAATAAGCCCGTCTGGCGGAAAATGTGTCCACAGTCATGGCCACAACTTGAGCATCAAGATTTTCTGGCAATTTTTCTATTTTTTCATCATAAAATTCTATGGGTGCCTTTGTAAGAGGCTTTATTATTGCAAAAACAAGGGGCATCATTGCATCCCTTGACTTATTCCCGAACATGCCGGGTCTTATAAATGCTATGTTCATATTGCTCCTTTAATCTGGAATATCAGAATTGTCAGCCATAACAGATTTGCCGTACACTTCAAAAGATTCAGCATATTTTTTATATCCGAAATTCAGGCCGAAATAAATGCCATATAAAATATTGATTTTCCATAAATTTTTTATGTCTATGCGCTTTATTATATTTTTAACTGAATAAGATTCCTTCCAAGCTAATTTGATTCCTTCTTCAAGTTCATTTACAGTCATATTCTTTGGTCTGTAAACAACATGCTCCACGTCGTACATGGACCAGTCCGTTTCAATTATTCTGTCTTCCCTTTCAAGCTGCCTGTAATAATCTGTTCCAGGAAATGGAGTAATAACAGAAAACCTTGGCAAATCTATTTTTGCTTCCAGACACAAATTTACAGTTCTTAAAAATACGTCTATTTCATCATCGTCGCTTCCAAAGGCAAAGCATCCCATTACCATTATGCCGTGAGAGTGTAATTTATCCATGAGAAGCTGGTATTCATAAACTTTGTTGACGCCTTTTCTCATGCTATTCTGGGTTTCCTGATTTACAGACTCAAATCCTATGAGGAGTCCCTTGCAGCCGCTTTTTTCAAACAGCTCAATGAGTTCATCGTCAGCTCCTATTGCTGAAGTTGTCAGACCGAACCACCACTTTTTAAGAGGTATTATTTCCCTAAAAAGCTCCTTTGCAAATGTAGTGTCTGCTATTAAATTAACATCAGGAAAGACAACAAACCTGCCCTTAAGAGTTTTTATTTCATCTATTATATTTTGTACTGTCCTCTTGTAGAGCTTATTTCCAAAAGCCTTAGGATAGGCGCAGAATGTGCAGTTTAAGTTGCATCCACGTATTGCCTCTACAGTGTTCAATGTAATGTATTTATCTTCTTTTAAAAGGTCTTTGCGGGGTAGAGGACGATTTTCAACAGTGGTGTTTTCTCCTTGAAAATACAGTCTCTGCATGCAATCATCCCGGAAATCTCTTAATGCTCTCGGAAAATTGTTTTCTCCCAGTCCCACAACAACTGAATCAGCATGTTCCATTGCTTCATAGGGCTTAAGAGAAGGATGAACTCCTCCTAAAATTACCTTTATGCCTCTTTTTCTGAAATAGTCGGCATACCTGTAGCACCTTGAAGCAGTTCCTGTAATGCAGGTAATTGCAACTATGTCAACATTAATATCAAGAGGAATTTTTTCAGCCGTTTCATCATAAATTTTTACATCAGCGCCCAGTTCTTCAGGAACAAGTGCTGCAAGTAGAGCCAGGGTTATGGGCGCATAGTGAAGATTTTTATGAAACATTCCGTTGTAGCGGTGCATTGCACCAGCTGGAGCTAACAGTGCTATTTTCATTTTATCCTTCCTTTGACTTTAGTTTATAAACGAAGAAACTGCCATTAAAATATATGATACCAACACTATGCTCAGCAATAACTTGTTTTTTCCCAGTCTTCCAAGCATAAGATTTCCCCTTGAATGTTCTGTGGCTTTTATGTAACCGGGTATGACAAGCAGTGACGTTATGACTGCAACTATGCCCCCAACCACCTGAATCATTGATATGAAACTAATGGGAAGAAACAGTGCCGCCAAAAGAGAAGGAACCGTGGCCCCCATGAAGGCACCATTCCTTTTCACTTTAATCTCAGTGCAGATTATGTCAATCTGAGCCAGGGCTATGGACAAATATGAAGTGAACATTGCCAAAACAACAAACAAAGCACACACTACCTTTGTCACATTTCCTAGAGAGCTGCTAAGCCCTATGGTGGCAACCTGAGTTACAGTATCTGAAGCTTTTATTACAGAAAATGTAAAAAAGAGAGTTATGGCTGCATTAATTGCAATCCCTGCGATTATTGCAGTCTTTAACTTATTTTTATTTTCAATGTTGTTTGCAGCCTGAGGAATGGAAAACAATGCAGAAAATGAAAACATCACCAGTCCGTACAATGCAAGTGCTCCCCTATAGCTTCCAAAAGTTAGTTCCATATTCCTTACAGAATGGTTCACGGACTTGACAGTTAAAAACAATACCACACCACCAATTATAATCATGGAATACTTTTCACTGACACCTATTATTTTTATTCCTGCAACAACTATTAAAGAACTGACGCCGTAAAATATTATTTTTGAAACTGAAGGAGCAATACCAAAAGATTCAGTTAATACTTCTGCAGCAACCAAAATATATATTGCAAGGTTGAAAAGAAGCACCACTGCAAGCACTGCAAAAAACAAAGTCGAATACAGTCTTTCATTTTTTCCTTTAAACAAGTGCTCCTTGAAAATTCCCATGAGCTGCGTAGAATTTTTAGAATTCAAAACAAGATCTGCAACCAGCAGATGCATGAGTGCACTTGCAGCAAATGCAGCAGCTACTGAGAATACTATTCCAAACAAGCCTGTCCTTGAAGCAGCGTAGGGAATGGCAAGAATTCCGGTTCCAAGACCGCTTCCTGCAATAAGCATTGCAGCTTCCCATGCAGATATTTTTTTACTATCCATAAGTTCTCCTCAACACAATGTTAACGTTATTTTACCCAATAAGGGTATGTTGAAACAAGCTTTATAAACATGAATTTCAAAATTCTTTAATTTAAAGGTAAAAAATTTGTCGAATTCGCGCATACTAAAATCCCGCAGGTATGCACCTGCGGGATTAAGTCAACTATATTGCTAATTGAATTATACTAATTCAATTATTGCCATTTCTGCTCCATCGCCTCTGCGTGGTCCCAATTTTAGAATTCTAGTGTATCCACCGTTTCTATCCTTGTATTTAGGAGCAACTTCTTCAAATAGCTTACTTACTGCATTTTTATCATATAAATAAGCTGCTGCTTGACGTCTTGCATGTAGATCTCCTCTTTTACCAAGAGTAATAGTTCTTTCTGCAACTCTTCTTAATTCTTTGGCTCTAGTTACTGTTGTAACCATTCTGCCATTGTTAATTAAGTCAGCAGTCATGTTTCTTAACATTGCTACTCTGTGGTCAGACTTGATACCAAGCTTTCTGTGACTACCCATGCTTAGTCCTCCTTTTACTGCTAATTATCATTTTTCCTTAAAGACAAACCCAACTCTTCAAGTTTCTTCGCTACTTCATCCAAAGATTTCTTTCCGAGGTTTCTAACTTTCATCATGTCATCTTCTGACTTGTATGTAAGTTCCTCTACAGTATTGATTCCTGCTCTCTTCAGACAGTTGTAGGATCTTACTGATAAATCAAGTTCCTCTATTGTCATTTCCAAAACTTTTTCTTTTTCATCTTCTTCTTTTTCAATCATTATTTCAACATCGTTAATATGTTCTGTCAATGATATGAACAAGTTGAGATGTTCGTTCAATATTTTTGCTCCTAAAGAAACTGCTTCTTCAGGTTCAATTGTTCCGTTAGTCCAAATCTCGATTGTCAATTTGTCAAAATCTGTTCTGTTTCCAACTCTGGTGTCTTCCACTGAGAAGTTTACTTTTTTAACAGGCGTGTAGATTGAATCAATTGGGATTACGCCGATTGACTGGCTATCCTTCTTGTTTCTTTCAGCAATTACATATCCTCTTCCTTGTTCCATTTCCATCTCAATAATGAGCTCGGAACCTTCTTCAAGAGTTGCAATATGCAAATCTTCGTTGATTATATCAACGTCGCCCCCTGTTATAATATCTGCTGCTGTAACCTCTTTAGGTCCCTTTGCGTCTATTAAAAGCTGCACAGGTCCGGGCACGTTCATTTTCGCAGCCAGATTCTTAATATTAAGAATTATCTCTGTTACATCTTCTCTTACTCCAGGTATTGTAGAAAATTCATGCAATACACCTTGGATGTTGATAGATGTAACAGCAGCTCCTGGTAACGATGAAAGTAGTATTCTTCTGAGCGAATTTCCAAGTGTTGTTCCGTAACCTCTTTCAAGTGGTTCAACAACTATCTTCCCATATGAGTTATCATCATTCTTTTCAATTAACGTAATATTAGGTTTTTCTATTTCTATCATCCCAACCCTCCTTAGATGTGATGTATGTCGAGGGTAATAATTCTTAATTCTTACTACTTAGAGTACAACTCGACAATCAGATGCTCTTCTATTGGTATTTCAATATCTTCTTTCGCAGGTTCAGCTATTATTCTGCCTGTGAAGTTTTCAGGTTCAACTTGCAGCCATTGTGGTGCAGTTTTTTTGTGATTTTCAACTAAAGCTTTGAATTTGTCAGAGCTTTGGCTCTTTTCCTTAACCTTTATTACATCGCCAACTGAAAGAGTCATTGATGGAATATCAGCCTTCTTACCGTTTACTGTAAAATGACCGTGAACTACCAATTGTCTTGCTTCTGGTCTTGAACTTGCAAAGCCTAATCTGTATATTACATTGTCAAATCTAAGCTCCATCAATTTCAATAAGTTATCACCAGTTTTTCCAGACATTTTATCTGCAACTTTAAAAGCTTCAGCAAATTGTCCTTCCAAAACTCCGTAATACTTTCTAACTTTTTGTTTTTCTCTCAACTGAATACCGTAGTTAGTCAGTTTCTTGTTGTTTTGACCGTGCTGTCCAGGAGCATAGTTTCTTCTTCCTATAGAACACTTGTCAGTGTAACATCTGTCACCTTTTAAATATAACTTTAATCCTTCTCTTCTGCATATTCTGCAAACAGGTCCAGTATATCTTGCCATCTTTTCACCTCGTTTCTAATTATACTCTTCTACGTTTTGGTGGTCTGCAACCATTATGTGGTATTGGAGTAACGTCTTTTATTAAATTAACTTCCAGTCCAGCTGCCTGCAAAGATCTTATTGCTGCTTCTCTGCCTGAGCCCGGTCCTTTAACGTACACTTCTACTGTCTTCAAACCATGTTCCATAGCTCTTTTTGCTGCTTCTTCTGCAACCATGCTAGCTGCATATGGAGTTGATTTTCTTGAACCCTTGAATCCCAATTGTCCTGAACTAGCCCAAGAAAGCGCGTTTCCCTGCAAGTCAGTAAGAGTTACAAGTGTATTGTTAAAAGTTGACTTAATATGTGCCTGGCCTTTTTCAATATTTTTACGTTCTCTTTTTCTTACTCTTGTTTTTTGTTGTTTTTTAGCTGCCACTTAAGTCCCTCCTTTTATTTTTTAGATTTTTTCCCTGAAACTCTCTTAGGACCTTTTCTAGTTCTAGCATTGTTTTTAGTGTTTTGTCCTCTGACAGGCAATCCTTTTTTATGTCTTAAGCCTCTGTAGCAGTTGATTTCTTTTAATCTCTTAATATTCAACGCTATTTCTCTTCTCAAGTCACCTTCAACAGGATGCTTATCTATTTCAGTTCTTAACTGTTGTATTTCATCTTCAGTCAGGTCTTTAACTCTTGTATCAGCGTTAATACCTGTGTCTTTTAATATCTGGTTTGAAGTCTTTCTGCCTATACCATAGATATATGTCAGACCGATTTCAACTCTTTTTTCTCTTGGTAAATCCACACCAGCGATTCTGGCCATTAAGCTTACACCTCCTACCTCAGTAGCACTTAATCTTCTATTTTATATCTGTCTAGCCTTGTTTTTGTTTGTGCTTTGGATTTTCGCAAATTACCATAACTTTGCCTTTTCTTCTGATAATCTTGCATTTCTCGCACATTGGTTTTACTGATGGTCTTACTTTCATTGTAATACCTCCTTACTTTTTCCTCCAGGTTATTCTTCCTCTTGTCAAATCATATGGTGATAATTCAACAGCTACAGTATCTCCCGGAAGAATCCTGATATAGTTCATCCTCAGTTTTCCAGAAATATGCGCTAAAATCTGGTGTCCGTTCTGAAGCTCAACTATGAACATTGCATTAGGAAGTGCTTCCAGGACTTTTCCTTCGACTTCTATAACATCTTTCTTGGACATTGATCACTCAACCTCCATTTCTACAGATACATTTTTTGTGAAGGGCTCAAGTAGCTTTCTCACATATGCATCATCGAGATTTTCGTTACATTGTAACTTGAATGCAAATTCTGTCAATACTGTATTATAAATCATTAAATGTTTAATTTTTTTCTTTTTAGGAGAATCTAGCTTTCTGAGATCTCCGTCACATACCAATACATTTTGTTCATCCGCAACGTTGCATACAATAAATATTCTTCCTTTATCTCTGCCTGCCTTGGATTTCACTATCTGACCAATTTTAATATCTGTTGTAAATTCCAATAAATCACCCCTATAATACGGTTAACAGCTCTGGTTCGCCGTCTGTAATAGCAACAGTATGTTCATAGTGAGCCGACGGTTTGCCGTCTGTGGTCACCACAGTCCAGTTGTTGTCAAGGACTTTCACGTTGTATGTTCCTGCGTTTATCATAGGCTCTATAGCAAGGACCATTCCAACTTGCAGCCGCGGCCCTTTACCAGGTCTTCCGAAGTTAGGTATTTGCGGTGATTCATGCATATCCTTCCCAACTCCGTGCCCAACGTAATCTCTTACAACCGAGAACCCTTGACTTTCTGCATACTGCTGTACTGCATGCGATATGTCTGAGAGTCTGTAAGACGTCTTTGCATACTTTATTCCTTCATAGAAACTTTGTCGAGTAGCTTCGACTAAACGTCTCTTCTCGTCGTCAACTTCTCCCACGAGGAATGTTTTTGCGCTGTCTCCCACATATCCTTCAAAAGTAGCACCTATATCAATGCTGACAATGTCGCCTTCTATAAGTTTTCTGCTGTTTGGAAATCCATGAACAACTTCTTCATTTACCGAAGCGCATATTGAATATGGAAATCCTCCGTAACCTTTGAATGTAGGTATCGCATTTTGAGATCTTAAGAAATCTTCAACCATCTGATCAATTTCTTTAGTAGTAACTCCGGGTTTAATGTACTTTCTCACAAGTTCATGAGACTGTGCCACCAAACGTCCGGCTTTTCTCATAATTTCTATTTCTCTTCTTGTTTTGAGGATAATCATACTATTTATTCCTCAATTTTGCAACAATGTTTTTGCCAACCTCAGCTATAGGTTTTTCACCGTCTATGTTAACTATTATACCTTTATTGGTGTAATATTCTATAAGCGGTTCAGTCTGCTCCTGGTAAACATTAATTCTTTTGGTAACAGTCTCTTCAGTATCATCCTTGCGCTGAAGAAGTTCGCCTTTACAATTGTCACAAACACCTTCCACTGTTGGTTTGTTGAAAGTCATATGGTATGTCTGACCGCAGTCTTTACACACTCTTCTTCCAACAGCTCTTTCAATGAGAAGTTCTTTTCTTACTTCTATATTAACTACATAATCAAGACTCTGATCCATGTCCTTTAAAGCTTCTTCTAAAGCATCTGCCTGGAATATTGTTCTTGGAAATCCGTCTAACAGAAATCCATTTTTGCAATCTTCATCAAGCAATCTGTCCTTGACAAGTTCCACTGTCAGTTCATCCGGAACAAGTAAACCCTGATCCATATATTCTTTAGCTTTTTTGCCCAGAACAGTTCCTTCTTTAATATTTTTTCTGAATATATCACCTGTGGATATATGTGGTATTGAAAATTCCTTTACTATGGTGTCTGCCTGAGTTCCTTTTCCGGCTCCGGGAGGCCCCAATAAAATTGCTCTCATTTTCCTTACCTCTCTTACTTCAAAAATCCTTTGTAGTGTCTCATCAACATCTGAGCTTCAACTTGCTTCATTGTCTCGAGAGCTACGCCGGTTACAATCAACAGTGACGTTCCGCCAAAGTTAATGTTCAAATCCGTAAATGAAAATACTAAAGTTGGTATTGTCGCTATTATTGCAAGTGATATTGCACCTGCTATTGTTATTCTGTTTAAAACTTTGTTTAAATACTCTGCAGTTGGTCTGCCTGGTCTGATTCCAGGTATAAATCCTCCATTTTCTTTGAGGGTATTTGAATATTCAAATGGATTGAACTGTACCGCTGTATAGAAATATGTGAAGAATATTATCAATAATATATTTAAGATTGTATAAACATATATTCCTGGACTTTGAGCTGTTGAGAAATACTTTTGTACTCCCTCTGCCATGCTTGGGAAGAAGAATGCCAATGTCTGTGGTATTGCCAAGAGTGTTGAAGCAAATATTACCGGCATAACTCCTGCCATTAACACTTTCATAGGAATGTGTGTGCTTTGTCCGCCATACATTTTTCTTCCTACAACTCTTTTTGCATACTGCACCGGTACTTTTCTTTCACCTTGCTGGATAGCTATTACTCCAACAACTATGAAGAAAGCAAATATCAGGAATATTAAGATTTCTATTATATTTACCGCTCCGTTTTGAACCTGGAAAATCATAGTTCCAAAGTCTCTAGGATAGCGGGATACTATACCAATCATTATTATCAGTGATATACCGTTGCCAATACCTTTGTCTGTAATTAACTCTCCCAGCCACATCAAGAATGCTGTTCCTGCTGTAAGTACTATTACTACTGAAACTATTGATAAGAAGCTTTTGTCAATGATTGCTGAATTAAAGAATCCAACGCTGTATGCTGTAGCTTGTATCAATGCCAGTATAACAGTTACATATCTGGTCCATTGAGCCATTTTTTTCTTTCCGTCTTCTGCTTTGAAAAATTGTTCAATTGATGGAATTGCAATTGCCAACAACTGAAGAATTATAGAAGACGTAATGTATGGATAAATATTTAATGCAAATATTGTAAAATCTTTGAAAGCACCGCCGGACATCATATCAAAGAAATCCAGCAGACCTCCTGCTGTGCCTGAAAACATGTTTTGAACAACTGCTTTATCTATTCCTGGAACAGGTATTACAGCGCCTAATCTGTACACTACTAACATTAAAAAAGTAAAAATCATTCTTTTTCTTAAATCAGGTATTTTCCATGCATTTTTTAAAGTTTCAAACAACTTAAATCACCTCAGCTTTTCCGCCGGCAGCTTCGATTTTTTCTACCGCTGATTTGCTGAATTTATGAGCTTTAACTGTAAGCTTCTTAGCAAGTTCACCGTTTCCCAGTATCTTAATACCATCAAGTTGTTTTTTAACAATACCCTCTGACTTAAGAACTTCTGGAGTAACCTCTGCTCCATCTTCGAATTGGTTTAACACTTCAACATTTATCTCAGCAAACACTGTTCCAAAGACATTAGTAAATCCTCTCTTTGGCAGTCTCCTGTAAAGAGGCATCTGTCCGCCTTCAAATCCTGGTCTTACTCCGCCGCCAGAACGTGATTTTTGTCCATTCATACCTCTGCCGGCTGTCTTACCCTGTCCTGTAGCTGTACCTCTTCCTAATCTTTTTCTGTTTTTTGAACTACCAGGACTAGGTTTTAATTCATGAAGTTTCATCTTTAACACCTCCTTATAGTCTTATTCAATAACCTCTACCATGAAGTCGACTTTTTTGATCATTCCTCTGATTTGAGGAGTATCTTCTTTTTCAACTATCTGGCCTATTTTTCTCAAACCTAAAGCTTTAATGTTTTTAACCTGGTTAGGTGTTCTACCGATCTTGCTTTTTGTTTGTTTAATTTTTATCGTTGCCATAATTTCACCTCTTAACCTAATATTTCTTCTACAGATTTACCTCTGATTTTTGCTACATCTTCAGGCTTCTTAAGAAGTTTTAAGGCTTCAATTGTTGCATTTACTACGTTTCTTGGGTTGCTTGATCCCAAAGACTTTGTTCTTATATCTCTTATTCCTGCAAGTTCTAATACTGCACGAACAGGACCGCCGGCTATGATTCCAGTACCTTCTTTGGCTGGTTTAACAAGAACTCTGCCTGCGCCATATCTGCCAATTATTTCATGTGGCACTGTTGTATCTTTCAGTGGCACTTCGATCATGTTCTTTTTAGCATCCTGGATTGCTTTTCTAATAGCATCTGGAATTTCAACAGCTTTTGCCATTCCTATTCCAACATGACCATTTTCATCACCAACAACAACCAATACGCTGAATCTAAAGTTTCTACCACCTTTAACAACTTTAGTTACACGGTTGATGCTGATAACTTTTTCTTTCACATCCAGTTGGCTTGCATCTATACGTCCACGCTGCTCCATGACTAACCTCCTTATTAAAATTCAAGTCCGCTTTCTCTTGCTCCGTCAGCAAGTACTTTAACTCTGCCATGATATAAATAGCCGCCTCTGTCGAAAACTACTGTATTTATACCTTTATTCTTCGCTCTTTCTCCTACTGTTTTGCCAACTAATTTTGCTGCATCAGTCTTAGTAAGCTCAGCTACCTGGTCTCTCAATTCTTTATCTTGTGTAGATGCAGATGCAAGAGTTGTTCCAGTAGCATCATCAATTACTTGAGCGTATATGTGCTTAGAGCTTTTAAATATATTCAATCTTGGTCTCTCAGGAGTTCCTACGACTTTATTTCTTATACTATAGTGTCTTTCTTTTCTCTTTTGATTTTTATCAATTTTTTTAAGCACTAATACTCACTCCTTTCTTAATTATTTACCAGTTTTACCAGCTTTACGTCTAACAACTTCATTAGTGTACTTAATACCCTTTCCTTTGTAAGGTTCAGGTCTTCTCCAGTCTCTAATAACTGCCGCGTAATTACCTACTTGCTGTTTATCTATACCTTTTACTATTATCTTGTTAGTTCCTTCTACAGCTGTTTCAATTCCTTGTGGATCTTCCATTTCAACAGGATGTGAGAAACCTAAGTTCAATACCAATTTGTTTCCTTGCTTTTGTGCTCTATATCCAACACCTACGATTTCAAGTGTCTTATCGAAACCTGCAGTAACACCAACTACCATGTTGCTGATGAGAGTTCTTGTCAATCCGTGAAGAGATCTGTTTGTTTTTTCATCATTAGGTCTTGAAACTGTTAATTCAGTTCCTTCGATTTCTATTTTCATGGATTTAGCCAGCTGTTGTTCAAGCTGTCCCTTTGGTCCCTTAACAACTGCATAATTGTTTTTGTCGATTTTAACTTCAACATTTGCAGGTATAGTTACAGGTTTAATACCTATTCTTGACATCTTAGCACCTCCTATTCGTTTATTATTACCATACGTAGCAGATTACTTCTCCGCCAACTCCCTGTGTTCTTGCTTTTTTGTCTGTTATAATACCTTGTGATGTAGAAAGTATAGCTATTCCTAAGCCACCCAATACCTTTGGAGTTTCATCTTTTCCTACGTAAACTCTTAGTCCCGGTTTAGATATTCTCTTAATGCCAGTTATAACTCTTTCCTTGTTTTGCTGGTATTTAAGTTCAACTCTTATAATACCTTGCTTTCCATCATCTATAACATCAAAACCCTTAACATAACCTTCTTCCAAAAGAATTGTTGCTAATTCTTTCTTTATCTTTGAAGACGGTACATCAACAAATTCGTGCTTTGCTTTATTGCCATTTCTTATTCTCGTTAACATATCTGCGATAGGATCTGTCATTACCATGTAAGTAACCTCCTTCCATTTTATAAATTTTACCAGCTAGCTTTTTTAACGCCAGGTATCTGACCTTTATAAGCCAGTTCTCTAAAGCATATACGGCATATACCGAATTTCCTTAAATAAGCATGAGGTCTTCCACAAATCTTGCATCTTGTATATTCTCTTGTAGAGAATTTCTGTTTTCTCTGTTGTTTAACTTTTAGAGATGTTTTTGCCATAATTTCGCTCCCTCCCTTACTTACTAAAAGGCATTCCCATTAATTTCAAAAGCTCACGTGCTTCCTCATCTGTATTAGCTGTGGTTGTTATGATTATGTCCATACCTCTTATTTTATCGATTTTATCGTAATTGATTTCTGGAAATATCAATTGTTCTTTAATTCCTAAAGCGTAGTTTCCTCTTCCGTCAAAAGCTGTTTTTGAAACGCCTCTGAAGTCTCTAACTCTAGGTAAAGCCACATTTACAAGTTTGTCAAGGAATTCATACATGTGATTTCCTCTTAAAGTTACCTTGCAACCAACTGCCATGCCTTCTCTTAATTTAAAGTTAGAAATTGATTTTCTAGCTTTAGTAACTACAGGTTTTTGACCTGCTATGATAGTCATTTCTTCTACGGCGTTTTCTAAGAATTTTTGGTTTTCTTTAGCTTCACCAACGCCCATATTAATTATGATTTTTTCTATTCTAGGTGCCTGCATAATGCTTTTATACTGAAATTTTTCCATCAGCGCCGGCACTACTTGTTCGTTATATGTCGTTTTTAATCTAGCCATATAATTCGTACCTCCCTTCGAGCATTATATTAAATCAGTGTACCGCATTTTTTACATGCTCTTACTTTTTTTCCGTTTTCTATTTTAGTTTCAGTTCTTACGCCTGATTTGCATTTATCGCAATATAGCATAACATTGGAAACATTAATAGTGCCTTCCTGGTGCAAAATGCCTGCTTGCTGCATTTGATTAGTCTGCTTTTGATGCTTTGTAATCATTTTTACACCTTCAACGATGACTCTATTTTGTTTTGGCATGCTTGTAAGAACTTTACCTATCTTACCTTTGTCGCTGCCTGCTATAACTACAACTTTATCGCCTTTTTTTACGTGCATCTTTATACACCTCCCATTAAAGTACTTCCGGTGCTAGTGAGATTATCTTCATGAATTTTCCATCTCTTAATTCTCTTGTTATAGGTCCAAATATACGTGTTCCAACTGGTGTTTTATCATCTTTGATGATAACAGCTGCATTCTCATCGAATTTTATATATGTGCCATCTTTTCTTCTTACGCCAGTCTTAGTTCTCACTATAACCGCCTTAACAACATCACCCTTCTTAACAACTCCTCCAGGTGTTGCAGATTTAACCGCACATACAATTATATCGCCAATGTTACCATATTTTCTAACGGAACCGCCCATTACTCTTATTACAAGAACTTCTTTTGCTCCAGAATTGTCTGCGACTCTTAACCTCGACTCAGTTTGTATCATGTCTTCTACCTCCCTTCAATTGTCTTAGGGTTTATTTAGCTTTCTCTAATATTTCGATGACTCTCCAACATTTTTCTTTTGATAATGGTCTTGTTTCCATTATTTTAACAGTGTCACCTATTTTGCACATATTCTCTTCATCATGTGCCTTGTATTTCTTAGTCATTTTTATTTGTTTCTTATAAAGAGGATGTGCTACAAGTTTCTCAGTAGCAACTACTATTGTTTTATCCATTTTATCACTGACTACTTTTCCAATTCTTACTTTTCTGTTGCCTCTTTCCAAAGTAAATATCCTCCTTTCTTATTGAGCGTTAATGTTCAATTCACGTTCTCTGAGAACTGTCTTAACACGTGCAATATCTTTCTTGACCTTATTTATTCTCATCGGATTGTCAAGCTCTCCGGTTGCAAGTTGAAATCTTAAATTGAAAAGTTCTGTCTTTAAGTCAACTACAGACTTGTTCAATTCATCAACTGATTTATTTCTTAGTTCATTAGCTTTCATTTGCTTCACCATCCTTTTCTGCTGCCTGATCCTTGGTAACAAATTTGCATTTGATAGGCAATTTATGCATGGCAAGTCTCATTGCTTCTCTGGCTACTTCTTCTGAAACCCCTGACATTTCGAACATTATTCTGCCAGGTTTTACAACTGCCACCCAGTACTCAGGTGATCCCTTACCTTTACCCATACGAGTTTCGGCAGGTTTTTTTGTAACTGGTTTATCTGGGAATATTTTAATCCAAATTTGTCCGCCTCTCTTAACTGATCTAGTCATAGCTCTTCTGGCAGCTTCTATCTGGTTTGATGTTATCCAAGCGGGTTCAAGTGCTTGAAGCCCATATTCGCCGTAAGTAACCTTGTTGCCTCTTGTTGCAACTCCAGTCATTCTACCTCTTTGCTGCTTACGGTGTTTTACTCTTTTAGGCATTAACATAATAATTTCCTCCTTCCTTCAGGACTTATTACTTTTTATCTCTTTTATTAAAGTTATTGTTTGGTCTTCTTTTTTTCTTGTTATCTCTGTTGTCTGAAAGTGCTTTTGTTGGTTCCTGATTGTCTGACAATAATGAACCTTTCTTTCTCAGAACTTCACCTCTGCATATCCATACTTTAACGCCGATTTTACCGAATGTAGTGTTTGCTTCTGCAAAACCATAGCTAATGTCAGCTCTTAAAGTTTGAAGAGGAATTTTACCCTCTGAATATCCTTCAGTTCTAGCCATATCTGCTCCGTTCAATCTTCCAGATACACTAGTCTTAATTCCCTTAGCACCCAATTTCATTGTTCTTTGCATTGATTGTTTCATTGCTCTTCTGAAAGATATACGCTTTTCGATCTGGCTAGCGATATTTTCAGCAACTAATTGTGCATTTAATTCAGGAACCTTTATTTCTTCTACATTGATTATAACAGTCTTTCCAGATATTGCTTCGATGGCATTTTTTAAACTGTCAACGCCAGTACCGCCCTTACCGATTATCATACCTGGTTTTGCTGTGAATACACTTACTTTCACTCTGCTGGCAAATCTTTCGATTTCTACCTTAGCAATACCTGCTTGATTCAAGTTTTTATTTATATACTCACGAATTTTGTAGTCTTCGTTTAAGTTGATTCCAAAATTCTTCTTGTCAGCATACCATTTAGAGTCCCAATCATTGATTATACCAACTCTAAGTCCATGAGGATTTACCTTTTGACCCATTTTTTACCTCCTTTACTGATGTTAGTCTCTTTCTTTTACTACAGCACCGATGTGACTGCTTCTCTTTAATATTTTATATGCTGAACCCTTTGCTCTAGGTCTCCATCTCTTAAGAGTTGGTCCTTGATTAGCATAGACTTCAGAAACAAATAATTTGTCTCTATTCATATCAAAGTTGTTTTCTGCATTTGCTGTAGCTGATTTAACTACTTTTTCCAAAATTTTAGCACCTTTGCTTGGGTAAAATTTCAAAATTGCCAATGCTTCGTCAACTTGTTTGCCTCTTACCATATCACACACGAATCTCATTTTTCTAGGTGATACTCTTATATATTTAGCAACTGCTCTAGCTTCCATTTAAGCTTACCTCCCTTCCTATCTAACTTTTGAAGATTTATCAGTCTTATCATGTCCACGATAAGTTCTTGTTGGAGCAAATTCGCCGAGTTTGTGTCCAACCATATCTTCAGTTATATATACAGGAACGTGCTTTCTGCCATCATGTATAGCTAATGTATGGCCTACCATTTCGGGGAATATTGTCGATCTTCTAGACCAAGTTTTTAATACTTTCTTATTGTTGGCTTCATTCATATCCACAATCTTCTTCATAAGACTTGGCTCGCAATAAGGCCCTTTCTTTAATGATCTACCCATTCACTATTTCCTCCTTTCACAAAACAATCGCCTATTTTGCGTTTCTTCTCTTAACAATCATCTTGTCAGATTTATTCTTTTTCTTACGAGTTTTGTAACCAAGGGCTGGTTTACCCCAAGGAGTAACTGGTCCTGGTCTACCTATAGGAGCTCTACCTTCTCCACCACCGTGTGGGTGGTCGTTAGGATTCATTACGGAACCTCTTACTGTAGGTCTGATTCCCATATGTCTCTTTCTTCCAGCTTTACCTATTGATATATTTTCATGATCTAAATTTCCAACTTGGCCGATTGTAGCTCTGCAGTCCAGGCTTACCATTCTCATTTCACTGCTTGGTAATCTAAGTGTAGCATATTTGCCTTCCTTAGCCATAAGCTGAGCTGAGTTTCCAGCTGAACGAACAAGCTGAGCACCTTTGCCAGGTTTAAGTTCTATATTATGAATTAATGTACCTACAGGAATGTTTCTTAAAGGAAGTGCATTACCGATTTTGATATCGGCATCCGGTCCTGAAACAATTGTGTCACCAACATTCAATTTATATGGAGCGATGATGTATCTTTTTTCTCCGTCTACATAATTGATTAAAGCGATATTCGCGCTTCTGTTTGGATCATATTCGATTGTTGCAACTTTTCCCGGAACTCCGTCTTTAGTTCTTTTAAAATCAATGATTCTATATTTTCTCTTTTCTCCGCCGCCCTGATGACGAACAGTTATTCTACCGTAAGAGTTTCTGCCCGCTTTGCTTTTCAATGGAGCTAAAAGAGACTTCTCTGGTTCATTAGTAGTAATTTCTTCAAATGTTGAAACAGTCATTTGTCTCAACGCCGGAGAGGTTGGTCTGTATTTTCTAATACCCATGAGATTTTCCTCCTTTTTTCAATTTATACCGTTTAGATTCCTTCAAAGAATTCTATTGTCTTGCTTTCTTCTGTTAAAGTAACGATGGCTTTTTTCCAGTCGTTTTTCTTGCCAACACTTGCGCCCATTCTCTTTTTCTTTCCAAGCATGTTCATAGTGTTTACGCTATCTACTTTAACTCCGAATATTTTTTCCACTGCATTTTTTATTTCTGTCTTATTTGATTTCTTATCTACCACAAAAGTGTACTTTTTGTCAGCCATGTTGTCCATGCTGGCTTCTGTAACTATTGGTCTGATTATAATATCGTGTGGATCGCGCATTATGCGTACACCTCCTCCACTTTATTAACTGCATCCTTTGTTATTATGAAAGAATCACAGTTTAATATGTCATAAACATTGATTGTATTAACATAAGCTGTCTTAACACCTTCGATGTTAGCAGCTGCTCTTAATACAGCCTCATCTCTTTCAGGTAAAACTATCAATGTCTTTTTACTTGCTTTAAGGTTAGTCAAAACCTTAACCATTTCTTTTGTTTTTGGCTGTTCCAGCACAATTCTGTCAACAACGATCATTTCCTGATCCTGAACTTTAGAAGTTAATGCTGATTTAAGAGCCAATCTCTTAACTTTTTTAGGAATTTTGTAGCTGTAATCTCTTGGTTTTGGCGCAAATACAACTCCGCCGCCTTTCCACTGAGGTGCTCTGATACTTCCTTGTCTTGCACGGCCAGTACCTTTTTGTCTCCATGGCTTTCTTCCGCCGCCACGAACTTCGCCTCTCAGCTTAGCTGATTGAGTTCCTTGTCTTTGATTAGCCAAATAATTTTTTACAGCTTCATACATTACATGAGTGTTTACTTCTACACCAAATATGTCATCGCTTAATTGGATGTCGCCTACTTGGCTGCCTGTTATATCATAAAGAGCTACTTTTGGCATCTTTAATCCTCCTTTCCCTGCAATTATTACTTAGATTTTCTAACTGCTTCTCTTATTTTTACTAAACCTTTTTTAGGTCCTGGTATTGCACCTTTTAAAAGTAATGCGTTTCTTTCAACGTCTACTTTAACTACTTCAAGGTTTAATACTGTTACTTTTTCATTTCCCATATGTCCGTGATGCTTAGTTCCCTTTACTACTCTTCCAACACCTGCAGAAGCTCCCAAAGAACCTCTTAATCTGTGGAATTTTGAACCGTGGCTTGCATCACCTGTATGGTGGCCATGTCTTTTAATACTTCCCTGGAATCCCTTACCTTTAGAAATACCAGAAACGTCAACTTTTTCACCAGCCTGGAAAATGTCAACTCCGATTTTCTGACCAACTTCGTAGTCATCGATGTTGTCTACTCTGAACTCTCTCAAAAATCTCTTAGGTTCTGCTTTTGATTTATCAAAATGACCTTTGATAGGTTTAGTAACATTTTTCAGTTTTACATCACCAAATCCAACCTGAATTGCGTTATAACCGTCTTTTTCAACAGTTTTCTTCTGAACAACAACCATGTCGCTGGATTCAACAACTGTAACCGGAACAACATCACCCAGTTCAGTAAATACTTGAGTCATTCCGACTTTTTTACCAAGAATTGCTTTCATCTTTACACCTCCTATTTTCTTACAGCGGATTGCCTTTTGGGCAATCATTCTAAGCAGAGTTGCTTTTTGCTTTATTTTTCTCTACTTGCTTTTACAATTTGATTTCAATGTCCACTCCAGCTGGCAGATTCAATTTCATCAACGAATCAACAGTCTTAGGAGTAGGATTTGTTATGTCAATCAATCTTTTGTGTGTTCTTTGTTCAAACTGCTCTCTGGAATCTTTGTACTTGTGAACTGCTCTAAGTATTGTGATTATCTGTTTTTCTGTCGGCAGCGGAATTGGACCTGCTACTGTTGCACCAGTACTTTTAGCTGTTTCCACGATTTTTTGTGCAGATTGATCAATTAATTGATGATCATAAGCTTTTAACCTAATTCTTATTTTCTGTGCGTTTGCCATTTTTTTACCTCCTTCTTCGTATGTCATCCATACAACTCGGAATTGCTCGATACACCCTACCGGGTGTTTCTTATTTTTTTAAAAAAGCAATACCGGTCGCCCTGTTTTCTAAACAGGACATACTCTGCAGAAATTACCTGAAACGTTGTATTTCAGCAACCTTCTGCGTCATCGCATGTGGCAAGCTTTATAATAATAAACCATAACTTATCATAAATCAAGTGTTTTTTTCATTTTTTTTCAAATATTTCAGATATTTAATATTTGTTACATTCCGTTAACAAAGTTTGTGTTTTCCCTGACATTATTAGCGCATTTTTGCTTGATTTTATGCTGATTTCTAAAATTACTGAAATTTAACAATTAAAATCAGGAACTTTTTTCAATTATACCATGTTCGTATTTAATTTGTACACACTTTTATATAATATCATATTATTTAAAAACGGGGAGTGCATTTCGGACGCCCTTGCCGTCAAGGAGGTTCCAGACGCAGCGGGAGAAAAAAACACCACCCGAAATTATTTGGATGGTGTCTTGAATATTCCATATTTAATTGTTAAAGTGATTTGCTTTCCTGTATTCTTTTTGCATTGATTTCTTTCCAAAGCTCCACATCAACACCTTTCCAAGAAAGCTTGTCAGGATCATAGTAAGGATCCCTGCCTGCTTTCATTTGTTCAACATAGTCTTTGTACAAAGCGATACATTTTGGGAATAATAAGATAACGATTAACATATTAACCCATGTAGTTGTACCAAGAGCAAGGTCTGAAAGGTTCCAAGCTGTACCGGATTCAATGATACCCCAGCAGAATACTAATACAGGCATACCAAATTGCATAGATTTTGTTATGGCTTTACGAATTTTTTGTTGTTCCGGTTTTTGGAACAAGTACAGAGCTGCTGTTTCTGCTTCATAATAGTAACTGATTAAACATGTGAAAGAGAATAATAACAACATAACTGCAATAAAGATATTTCCTAATCCACCAAGAACTGTACTTGCGGCCGCTTGAACGAATACAACACCACCAGTAACACCTGCAGCAATACCGCTGCCATTGTAGCCGCTTGCTGTATTGAAAGTGTCGGTTAAAAGAATCAAAAGACCTGAGCATGAACATACGATAACTGTATCTAACCATACACCTGCAGCATTGGATAAGCCCTGCTTAACAGGATGGCTGGTTTCAGCTGCTGCTGCTGTTGGTGTAGACTCGCCCATACCTGATGCAGATGAGAACGTACCTCTCTTAACACCTTGCTGAATTGCAGTACCAATACTAGCTCCAAATACAGCGTTCAATCCAAATGCAGAAGTAACAACATTAGAAATCAATGCAGGAACTTTTGTAATATTTAACACTACTACTATAATAGTAACAGCCATGTAAACAACTGTCATAAAAGGAACTATCATAGAAGCTACTGAGCTTATACGTTTGATACCGCCAAAGACTGTTATAAACAGCAGTATTGCAATAATAGCAGAAGTAACTGCCATTGGAACACCTGTTGCTTCACGGAATGCATCTGAAATTGTGTACGTAGCAGCTGCCGGCATAAATACAGCACAAGCCACACCAAAGACTACAGCCATAAATGTACCATATGCTTTCCAGCCAAGCCCACGCTCTGCACAGTAAGCACCGCCGCCACGGTATGCACCGTCAACTCGGATTTTATAAAGCTGACCAAGTGTACACTCAGCAAAGCAAACTGCAGAGTTAGTCATACCTATAAGTATCATCCAAAACATTGCACCGGGACCACCCATATAAATTGCAACGGCAACACCTGCTATATTGCCTGTACCAATACGCATAGCCATTGTAGTACAAAAAGATGCAAATGAAGAAATACCTGATGCGGAGTCACCTTTTTCTATGATACGGCTCCACATATCTCTAAAGCGAACAAATTGGAAAAAACCTAATCTTACTGTAAAATAAATACCGGTACCAGCAATAAGTACAAGCATACCAACGCCCCAAATATAGCCATTGGCCCAATTAACAAAACTGTTTAAAACATTTAACATAGTTCCCTCCTGAAATTTGATAAGGTTTTCACACAATTTATATTACCTGCCTAATGCCTGTTCTTATAAGATTGTCAATTTATTTTATAATAATAATTCCTGTGTTTTAAAATTTACAAATCCTATTAATTATGGCTAGTAATATAAATCAAATATAAATAAAGCAATTACTGTGCCAACTCTTATTTTTCTTTCATAACTGCAAAGTATCAGTAAAATTCAACATAATAAAATGCTTATTATTTTATATGTGAATTTATGTATAAAATTTTAATAAGTAATGTACAAAAATCATAACATTTAATGTAAGATTTCTGTACACATGTACTAAAATTCATAAGTTTTTTATACTTATTATTCTGTCATTCTAAGACGTCACCAGAAAAATTATATAAAAAAACAGCTTTCATCAGAAAGCTGTTTTATCATTTAATTCTTAATTCTTCACTCTTAATTATTAATTATTTAATAATTGAAGTAACAACTCCAGATCCAACTGTTCTTCCGCCTTCACGAATAGCGAATCTCAAACCTTCTTCAATTGCTATTGGGTGGATAAGTTCAACTATAAATCTTGAGTTATCTCCAGGCATACACATTTCTACGCCTTCTTCAAGGTCGATTTGTCCTGTGATGTCTGTTGTTCTGAAGTAGAACTGAGGTCTGTATCCGTTAAAGAATGGAGTGTGTCTTCCACCTTCTTCTTTAGTTAATACGTATACTTCTGCATTGAATTTTGTATGCGGTGTGATTGAACCTGGTTTTGCAAGAACCTGGCCTCTCTGGATTTCATTTCTCTGAACTCCTCTTAAAAGAGCTCCGATGTTGTCTCCAGCTTGTGCCTGATCAAGCAACTTCTTGAACATTTCAACACCTGTACAAGTAGTTTCAGTTGGTTCTTCATTTAATCCAACGATCTGGATCTTATCCTGAACCTTCAATACTCCTCTTTCAACTCTTCCTGTTGCAACTGTTCCTCTTCCTGTAATAGAGAATACATCTTCTACTGGCATCAGGAATGGTTTGTCAATATCTCTTTCTGGTGTTGGTACCCAGTCGTCAACTGCTTGCATCAATTCAAGTATTTTATCTCCCCAAGGTCCTTGTGGATCTTCAAGAGCTTTTAATGCTGAACCTTTTACTATTGGAGTGTTGTCTCCGTCGAATTCATATTCTGAAAGAAGTTCTCTTACTTCCATTTCAACCAATTCGATTAATTCTGGATCGTCTACCATGTCTTCTTTGTTCAAGAAAACAACTAACTTAGGAACGCCAACCTGTCTTGAAAGAAGGATGTGCTCTCTTGTCTGTGGCATAGGACCATCAGCTGCTGATACAACTATGATACCGCCGTCCATCTGAGCTGCTCCAGTGATCATGTTCTTAACATAGTCAGCATGGCCTGGGCAGTCAACGTGTGCGTAGTGTCTGTTAGGAGTTTCATATTCAACGTGTGCTGTTGAAATTGTGATTCCTCTTTCTCTTTCTTCTGGAGCTTTGTCTATGTTTTCAAATGCTACAGCTTCTCCAGTACCATATCTTTCATGCAATGTTTTTGTAATTGCTGCTGTTAAAGTAGTCTTACCATGGTCAACGTGGCCGATTGTACCAATGTTAACATGGGGTTTATTTCTTTCAAATTTTTGCTTTGCCATTTTGTTTCCTCCATAATTTATTTATTATTGTTGTTGTTGTGTTATTTTTTCAGCTACGCTGTTTGGAACTCTTTCAAAGTGGTGGAATTCCATTGAATAAGCTGCTCTACCCTGGCTCATGGAACGAAGAACAGTTGCATATCCAAACATTTCTGATAATGGAACATATGCATCTACAATCTTAACTCCGCTTCTGTCAGAGAATCCTTCAACTCTTCCTCTTCTAGAACTAATGTCTCCCATAACATCTCCTAAGTAATCTTCAGGAGTTGTTACTTCAACTTTCATATATGGTTCCATCAATACTGGTGAAGCCTTTCTCATAGCTTCCTTGAAAGCCATAGAACCGGCAATCTTAAATGCCATTTCTGAAGAGTCAACTTCATGGTATGATCCATCATACAATGTAACTTTGAAATCAAGTACCGGATATCCTGCAAGAACACCGTTTTCAGCTGCGCCTCTTATACCGGCTTCAACTGCTGGAATATATTCCTTAGGAATTGCTCCGCCGACAATAGCATTGACAAATTCAATACCTTTGCCTGCTTCAAGAGGTTCCATAGTGATTTTAACATGACCGTATTGTCCTTTACCACCGGACTGTCTTGCATACTTCATATCAACATCAGATGTTCCTGTAATTGTTTCTTTGTAAGAAACTTGTGGCTTACCAACATTTGCTTCAACCTTGAATTCTCTTAAGAGTCTGTCAACGATGATTTCCAAATGAAGCTCGCCCATTCCTGCTATAATTGTCTGACCAGTGTCAGGATTTGTATATGTCTTGAATGTCGGGTCTTCTTCAGCAAGCTTCTGAAGGCCGATACCCATTTTTTCTTGTCCTGCCTTAGTCTTAGGTTCAATTGCTACTTCTATAACTGGGTCAGGGAATTCCATAGATTCCAATACTACCGGATGGTCAGGATCACACAACGTATCTCCTGTTGTAGTGAACTTTAAACCTACCGCTGCTTCTATGTCTCCCGAATAAGATGTTTTAATTTCTTCTCTCTTGTTAGCATGCATCTGAAGTATACGGCCAATTCTCTCTTTTTTATTCTTAGTGGAATTCAGAACGTAACTTCCTGATTCTAAAGTTCCGCCATAAATTCTAAAGAAAGTCAATTTTCCAACGAATGGGTCAGTCATGATCTTAAATGCCAACGCTGCCAAAGGAGCATCATCTGCAATATGCACTTCAACTTCTTCTTTAGTGTCAGGATCAAAACCTTTCATCTGTGGTACGTCAACTGGACTTGGCAAGTAATCTAATACTGCATCCAACATCAGTCTAACACCTTTATGTTTATATGCTGTACCGCAAAGTACAGGAATTATCTGAACATTGGTTGTAGCAATTCTTATTGCTTTTTTTAATTCTTCAACAGTGATTTCTTCACCGTTTAAGTATTTTTCCATCAATGTTTCATCAGTATCGGCTACAGCTTCAACTAATTTTTCTCTGTATTCATTTGCTTGATCAACATATTCTTCTGGTATTTCTGTAATAGTGATATCTGTTCCTTCATCATTGCCATAGTTTATAGTCTTCATTTCAACTAAATCTATGATAGCTCTGAAGTTTTCTTCAACACCGATAGGCAACTGAATTGGAACAGCATTAGCTTTTAATCTGTCAATGATTGTTCCGACTGAATAGAAGAAATCAGCACCCATTTTATCCATTTTGTTTATTAAACAAATTCTTGGTACACCATATTTATCTGCCTGTCTCCAAACAGTTTCTGACTGAGGTTCAACCCCCATTTTAGCATCAAATACTGTTACAGCACCATCAAGTACTCTCAATGATCTTTCAACTTCAACTGTAAAGTCTACGTGGCCTGGTGTATCTATAATGTTTATTCTTACATCTTTCCAATGACAAGTAGTAGCAGCTGAAGTTATTGTAATTCCTCTTTCCTGCTCTTGCTCCATCCAGTCCATCTGAGATGCACCTTCATGAGTTTCTCCAATTTTATGAATCTTCCCGGTATAGAACAGGATTCTTTCAGTAGTTGTAGTTTTTCCCGCATCAATATGCGCCATGATACCAATATTTCTGGTATTTTCCAAAGAATATTCTCTACTCATTTTAACCTCCTTCACGCTGCTAAGTTAAGTTCTTTACTTAAATTAAGCATATTACCATCTGAAATGTGCAAATGCTTTGTTAGCTTCTGCCATTTTATGTGTATCTTCTCTTTTCTTAACGCTGGCTCCTACGTTGTTAGCTGCATCCATTAATTCTTTTGCAAGCTTTTCACGCATAGTCTTTTCTCCTCTTTTACGAGCATAGCCTACAAGCCATCTTAATCCCAAAGTTTGTCTTCTCTCTGGTCTAACTTCTATTGGCACCTGATAAGTGGCACCGCCGACTCTTCTTGCTTTAACTTCAAGAACTGGCATGATGTTATTCATTGCTTTAGTGAACACCTCTATTGGTTCTTCACCTGTCTTCTCTTTTATAATGTCAAATGCATCATATACGATTGTTTGAGCAACGCCCTTTTTTCCATCATACATAAGTTGGTTAATCAATTTGGAAACGACCTTATCTTTATAGATTGGATCTTCCATCACTTCTCTTTTAGGTATGTGACCTTTTCTTGGCACTTTACTTCCCTCCTTAATAATAAAATTTAATTCACAGGTACTCGACAATAATTCATGCCGTAGTGCACAAAATGCATTATATATATTATGGCGCGATTGCAGCATCATAACCCTGCATTGTGTGCCGGATATCGTCTAGTTATTTTTTAACTTTTTCTCTCTTAGCTCCATACTTGGATCTAGATTGTTTTCTTTTTGCAACACCAGCTGTGTCAAGGGTACCTCTTATTATGTGGTATCTAACCCCTGGTAAGTCTTTAACTCTACCGCCTCTTATAAGAACAACGCTGTGTTCCTGTAAGTTGTGGCCTACTCCTGGGATGTATGCAGTAACTTCAACACCTGTTGTTAACTTAACTCTGGCAATTTTTCTTAATGCTGAGTTTGGTTTCTTAGGTGTTACAGTCTTAACTGATGTGCATACTCCTCTTTTTTGAGGTGAATTTGTTTCATTCATCTTCTTTTGAAGTGTGTTATAGCTTACATTCAATGCTGGAGAATTGGATTTGTATGTTACTTCTTGTCTTCCTTTTCTCACTAACTGGTTTATTGATGGCATTCGTGCACCTCCTTACAATATTGTCTATTGTTTATTTTAAAACGGCAGCAGCCGCTGCGTTTACATTGATACCCACAGATGTCCCAAGGTCCTTCATGTTGTCAAAATATATTATTTCAATATCTTTTTCCTTACAAACATCTTCGATGGGTTTAGTAACATGCAAATCAGCATCCTTTGATATATAAATCTTTTCAGCTTCGTCTCTCGTCAAAGCCCTCAAAGTCTGCTTCTTTCCTATTACTATTCTTTTCTCTGTATTCATATAATCACCTATTTATTAACAAATTCTTGGTTCATGGGAATCCCCATGAACCAAGCTTATTAATTCATTTAAGGATTAAAACACTAAAGTATTCTATCATCTTAGTTTTAAGATGTCAAATATTTTTTTATTTTTACATTTATTCTTCTAAAGCTTCTTCTTCCTCAACTTCAACGTCATCGGTAGTTATTCCTATGTTTCTGTATTTTTTCATTCCTGTACCGGCAGGTATAAGTTTACCGATGATTACATTTTCTTTAAGTCCCAGAAGATTATCAACTTTTCCCTTTGTAGCAGCATCAGTCAACACTCTTGTTGTTTCCTGGAACGATGCTGAAGCAAGGAATGAATCTGTAGCAAGAGAAGATTTTGTGATACCCAAAAGTGCAACCTCACCTGTTGCAGGCTCTTTGCCTTCAGCAAGAACAGCATCATTTTGAGTGTTGAAATCAACCTTTGATACGAGACTTCCCGGAAGAAGTGTTGTATCTCCAGCTTCTTCAATACGAACCTTGTTAACCATCTGTCTGATTATTACTTCAACGTGCTTGTCGGAAATATCAACACCCTGCATTCTATAAACCCTTTGAACTTCCATGAGTATGTAAGCTTCCAGAGCCTTCATACCCTTAATGTTCAAGATGTCATGCGGATTGATTGAACCGTCTGTAATTTTATCTCCGGCTTCAAGATAATCGCCTTCTGTAACAAGAATCTTTGAACCATATGGTATCAGGTAAGTCTTGCTTTCCATGTTGTCGTTGTTTGTAATTGTTACTTCTCTTTTATGAATCTTTTCAGTTACTGTCACACGGCCCGGTATTTCTGTTATGATTGCCTGACCTTTTGGCTTTCTCGCCTCGAAAAGCTCTTCGATACGAGGCAAACCTTGTGTGATGTCTGCTGCAGCTGCAATACCGCCTGTATGGAACGTACGCATTGTCAGCTGTGTACCAGGTTCACCTATTGACTGGGCTGCTATGATACCAACTGCAGCTCCCACGTGAACAAGCTTTCCTGTTGCAAGGTTAGTTCCGTAGCATTTTGCACAAACGCCGTGAGGTGTTTTGCAAGTGAGCACTGATCTTACCTTAACCTTTTTAATTCCTGAATCCTGTATTTTCTTAGCTGCATCTTCAGATATGAATTCACCGGCTTTAACCATTATTTCGCCAGTTTCAGGATGAACAATGTCTCCTGATGCAAATCTGTCGGCGCATCTTTCACTCATTTCTTCTATAACTTCTTTTCCGTCTATAAATGACTCAACTTCAATGCCATCTGTAGTTCGGCAGTCAACTTCTCTAATGATTACATCCTGGCTTACGTCAACAAGTCTTCTTGTTAGGTATCCAGAGTCTGCTGTTCTAAGAGCTGTGTCTGTTAAACCTTTACGAGCTCCAGTAGCTGAAAGGAAGAACTCAAGCACTGAAAGACCTTCACGGAAGTTTGACTTAACCGGAACCTCAACTGTCTTACCTGTTGCACTGGCCATAAGACCACGCATACCGGCAAGCTGTTTAATCTGGTTACGACCACCACGGGCTCCTGATACAGACATGATGTAAATGCTGTTTAATGGATCGAGGCTGCTCATAAGTGCTTCTGTAACATCTTCAGTTGTCTGGTTCCAAATTTTTATAACATTTTCGTATCTTTCTTCATCAGTCATCAGACCTCTTCGATATTTCTTCTCATAGTCGATAACTTGCTTTTCAGCTTTTTCAATAAGCATTTTCTTTTCTTCAGGAACTGTGATGTCGCTTACTGAAACTGTTATTGCTCCTACGGTTGAATATCTGTAGCCTTTTGACTTGATTCCGTCAAGTACATCTGCTGTGTCTGAATTACCGTAACGTCTGAAACATCTGTAGATTATTTCTTCCAAGTGCTTCTTTGTTACAGTCTTGTCTATTTCAAGAGAAAATTTATCTTTTTCTCTGTTTACAAATCCCAAATTCTGTGGAATATTTTCATTGAATATGAATCTTCCCACTGTTGATTCAACTAATCTTGTTTCTCCGTCAACAGTAGTTCTTACTTTGACTCTTGCATGCAAATCAACAACCTTGTTGAAGTATGCAACCATCATTTCTTCATAATCCTTGAAAACCATTCCGCTTCCCTTTGAATTTTCAATTTCAAGGGTCATGTAATAACTTCCAAGAACCATGTCCTGTGTAGGAGTTGTTATTGGTCTTCCGTCCTTAGGTGCAAGGATGTTGTTTACTGACATCATTAAGAATCTTGATTCTGCCTGCGCCTCAACTGACAGTGGAACGTGAACAGCCATCTGGTCGCCGTCGAAGTCTGCGTTGTAAGCAGTACAAACAAGCGGGTGCAGCTTTATGGCTTTTCCTTCAACCAATACAGGTTCGAAAGACTGAATACCAAGTCTGTGCAGTGTGGGTGCACGGTTAAGCATTACAGTGTGGTCTTTTATTATTTCATCCAATACATCCCATACTGCATTGTCAACTTTTTCAACTTTTTTCTTGGCACTTTTAATGTTGTGTGCAGTGCCGTTTTCAACAAGCTTCTTCATAACAAATGGTTTGAAAAGTTCAAGAGCCATTTTCTTAGGAAGACCGCACTGATGGAATTTAAGTTCCGGACCTACAACTATAACTGAACGGCCGGAGTAGTCAACACGCTTTCCAAGGAGGTTTTGTCTGAAACGTCCTTGTTTACCCTTAAGCATGTCAGACAATGATTTAAGCGGTCTGTTTCCAGGACCTGTTACAGGTCTTCCGCGTCTGCCGTTGTCTATTAATGCGTCAACAGCTTCCTGGAGCATTCTTTTTTCATTTCTGACGATTATGTCAGGTGCTCCAAGATCAAGAAGTCTTTTCAGACGGTTGTTTCTGTTTATTACTCTTCTGTAAAGGTCGTTTAAGTCTGATGTTGCAAAACGGCCTCCGTCAAGCTGAACCATAGGTCTGAGTTCAGGAGGAATTACAGGAATAACGTCAAGAATCATCCACTCCGGTCTGTTTCCTGATACTCTGAAGGCTTCAATTACTTCGAGTCTTCTTGTTATTCTGATTTTTTTCTGTCCCTTGCTGTCTTTCAACTGACTTTTAAGTTCTGCTGCTTCTTTTTCAAGATCTATTTTTTCAAGCAGTTTTTTAATAGCTTCAGCGCCCATTTCAGCTTTGAAAGCATTTTTGTAGTGATCTTTGTACTCTCTGTATTCCATTTCACTCAAGAGCTGCTTTTCTGACAATGATGTGTCACCGGCTTCAGTAACAACATATTGTGCAAAGTATAAAACTTTTTCAAGTGCTCTTGGAGACATGTCAAGAATAAGACCAAGTCTGGATGGTATACCTTTGAAATACCAGATATGGGATACAGGAGCAGCAAGCTCAATATGACCCATTCTTTCTCTTCTTACTTTTGCTTTTGTAACTTCAACTCCGCAGCGGTCACATACAACTCCCTTGTATCTGACCCTTTTGTATTTTCCGCAGTGACACTCCCAGTCCTTTGTTGGTCCAAATATTTTTTCACAGAAAAGACCATCTTTTTCTGGTTTTAATGTTCGGTAATTTATTGTTTCGGGCTTTTTAACTTCCCCTCTTGACCATTGTCTGATTTTATCAGGAGAAGCTAAAGCTATTCTTATTGATTCGAAATTATTGTAATCTACCAAGGAGTTCGCTCCCTTCATTATAATTTAATTATCAATTGGTCCTTGTATTTAAAAATCATCTTCGCTGTCATAATCATCATCAATATCTATGTCAGCATCGTCAAAGATATCAATATCGTCGATATCTTCAATTATATTTAACCCGTCAACTTCTTCATCATCGTCAATCGCAATATCGTCGATATCTTCATCAATCTCAGCACCATCTATGTCTACTTCAATCATTCCTTCTGCTTCAACATATTTCATGTCGCCGAGGTTTTCAGCTTCTACCAGTACTTCATCTTCATTATCCATAGTATCAACTATTTCAACTTCGTCCTGCTCACTGGTAATTATCTTAATATCAAGAGCCAAACTCTGTAATTCTTTTACAAGTACCTTGAATGATTCAGGGATTCCCGGTTCAGGAATATTTTCACCTTTGACAATGGCTTCATATGTTTTAACTCTTCCGTTAACATCGTCTGATTTAACAGTAAGAATTTCCTGCAGTGTATGAGCTGCTCCATATGCTTCCAGAGCCCAAACTTCCATTTCTCCGAATCTTTGTCCTCCGAACTGCGCCTTACCTCCAAGTGGCTGCTGTGTAACCAGTGAGTAAGGTCCTGTTGAACGAGCATGTATCTTGTCGTCAACAAGGTGGTGAAGTTTAAGCATATACATGTAACCAACAGTTACAGGTCCGTCAAAATAATCACCGCTTCGTCCGTCTCTAAGTTCAATTTTACCACTTCTTGGATAACCTGCCATTTCAAGAGCATTCCAAATGTCGTCTTCAGCTGCGCCGTCAAATACAGGAGTTGCCACATGCCAACCCAGTTTTTTTGCTGCCATTCCCAAATGCACTTCAAGCACCTGACCAATATTCATACGTGAAGGAACGCCCAGCGGATTTAACACTACCTGTAAAGGAGTGCCATCCGGCAAGTATGGCATATCTTCTTCAGGCATAATACGTGAAATAACCCCTTTGTTACCGTGTCTACCGCACATCTTATCCCCTACGTTTATTTTACGTTTGGTTGCAATATATACACGTACAAGCTTACTTACTCCAGGACTTAATTCATCGCCATTTTCTCTAGTAAACACTTTTACATCTACAATTATACCTGTTTCTCCGTGAGGAACTTTAAGTGAAGTATCTCTTACTTCTCTTGCCTTTTCTCCGAATATTGCTCTTAACAGTCTTTCTTCTGCTGTAAGTTCAGTTTCTCCCTTTGGAGTAACTTTTCCAACCAGAATATCTCCTGCCTTAACTTCGGCGCCGATTCGGATAATTCCTCTTTCGTCCAGATCCTTGAGAGAATCATCGCCCACATTAGGAATGTCTCTTGTGATTTCTTCAGGACCAAGCTTTGTGTCTCTTGCTTCAGATTCATATTCCTCAATATGAACAGAAGTGAGGACATCTTCCATAACAAGTTTTTCATTCAAGAGCATAGCATCCTCGTAGTTGTATCCTTCCCAGGTCATGAAGCCTATGAGAAGATTCTTTCCGATTGCCATGTCTCCGTTTTCAGTTGAAGGACCGTCTGCAATGATCTGTCCTCGTTTAACATCGTCGCCTTTATATATAATAGGTCTTTGATTTACGCAAGTACCGCTGTTTGATCTTTTGAACTTGAGAAGCGGATACTTGTCTATCATTCCATTGTCATTTCTTTTAATGAGAATTTCAGAAGCAGTAACAGATAGTGCTACACCGTCATGTTCAGCAACAATAACTGCACCTGAGTCTTTTGCTGCCTTGTACTCAAGACCTGTTCCTATAACAGGAGCTTCAGTAATCAACAAAGGCACTGCCTGTCTTTGCATGTTTGAACCCATTAGGGCACGGTTAGCATCGTCGTTTTCAAGGAACGGAATCATTCCTGTTCCTATGGAAATTACCTGCTTAGGAGAAACTTCCATGTAATCAACCATGTCTCTTGACACGATTTCATTGATGCCGTCAATACCTCTTACAACAACACGTTGGTTTGCAAATGTGCCGTCTTCATTCAAAGGTTCATTTGACTGAGCTATTATTTTTGTGTCTTCTATGTCAGCAGTTATATAATCTATTATGTCTGTAACCTGGCCTGTTTCCTTGTTTATTCTTCTGTAAGGAGATTCAAGGAAGCCGTAGTCATTTATTCTTGCATAAGTAGCCAATGAAGTTATCAAACCTATGTTTGGACCTTCAGGGGTTTCTATAGGACACATTCTGCCGTAATGAGAATGGTGAACGTCACGGACTTCAAAACTTGCTCTGTCTCTTGAGAGACCGCCCGGTCCAAGAGCTGACATTCTTCTTTTATGAGTAAGTTCAGCCAATGGGTTTGTCTGGTCCATGAACTGTGACAACTGGCTTGAGCCAAAGAATTCTTTTATGGCAGCAGAAACCGGTCTGATGTTTATAAGAACCTGAGGTGTTACAACATCAACGTCCTGAATTGTCATTCTTTCTCTTACTACTCTTTCCATTCTTGACAAACCAACTCTAACTTGGTTCTGAAGAAGTTCGCCAACGCTTCTTATTCTTCTGTTTCCAAGATGGTCTATGTCATCAGTGCTGCCTATTCCTTTAAACAATCCATATTGATAGTTTGCAGAGGAAATCATATCATCAACGATAATATGTCTTGGAGAAAGTTCCTTCATATTATCTATTATTGCTCTTTCAATGTCTTCTGTTGAACTGTTTTCTTCCAGTATCTTTTTCATTGCAGGATAGAAAATTCGTTCCTTAAGACCCAATTTATCAAAATCTATATCCAATCCAAATACTCTTGGATTAACAAACTTGTTGCTTAATACTTTAGTTACTTTATCTTCAGAGTTATAAATTTCAACAGCAAAAATTCCGGCTGCTTCCAATTTATCTATTGCTTCGGCACTGATTACTTCATCCTTGTTTACGAGAATTTCGCCAGTTTCCTTGTCAATAATATTTTCTGCTGCTTTTTTGCCAATAATTCTGTTTTCTAAGCTGAGCTTTTTATTAAATTTGTATCTTCCGACTTTTGCTAAGTCATATCTTTTTGGGTCAAAAAACAATGAATTAATCAAAGACGAAGCGCTGTCAAGTGTAGGAGGTTCTCCTGGTCTCAATCTTTTATAAATTTCAATTAAAGCTTCTTCTGTATTTGCAGTGTTGTCCTTTTCAAGAGTTTTTAAAAGCTGCTCAGTTTCTCCTAATGTTTCAATGATCTGTGAATTAGAAGAAAGCCCCATGGCTCTAACAAGCACTGTGGCTGGCAGTTTTCTTGTACGGTCGACTCTTACATATATAATATCATTAGAGTCAGTTTCATATTCAAGCCAAGCACCTCTATTTGGAATCAGAGTGGCTTCATACAATTCTTTACCGACTTTATCCCTGTTCATGTTGTAATACACTCCAGGCGATCTAACCAACTGACTAACTATAACACGTTCTGCTCCATTGATTATAAACGTACCCTTTTCAGTCATGAGCGGAAACTCACCCATAAATGCTTCTTGCTCTTTAATTTCTCCCGTTTCCTTGTTGATCAGCCTTACTTTTAGTTTTAACGGTACTGAAAATGTTGAATCTCTTTCTTTACATTCTACCTGGCTGAACTTTGGTTCACCATATAAAGAATGATCAACAAACTCCAGAATCAAATTGCCAGTGTAATCCTCAATTGGTGAAATATCGTCAAATACTTCCTTCAAACCTTCGTTTAAGAACCATTCATAGGATTTTTTCTGTACTTCGATCAAATCCGGCAATTCTAAAACTTCATCAATCTTAGAGTAAGACATTCTCACTCTATTACCTATTTTCACAGGATGCGGCATTTTTTCACCCCTTAGTTTAATAATTTTTTGTCAGCATACAAATTCTATGCCAACATTATATGCTCATGGCAATATATAATAATATCACCAAATATTTTTTATGTCAATGGTTTTTGTGATTTTTTTTATTTTTTTAGCACACATTTGGTATTATTTGCATATAAGAAAAAAATATTCTGATTTTTTCTTAATGAGCAAAAAAGACTTTACAATTAGTAAAGTCTTTTTTTTAATTGTCAATAAACTATTTAATTTCTACAGTTGCGCCTTCAGCTTCCAAAGCAGCTTTCATCTTGTCAGCATCTTCTTTAGAAACACCAGTCTTCAATGTAGTAGGTGCTCCATCAACTGCATCTTTAGCTTCTTTCAAGCCAAGACCTGTTAATTCTCTTACTACTTTTATAACTTTGATTTTTCCTGCGCCTGCACTTGTAAGAACAACGTCGAATTCAGTTTTTTCTTCTTCAACAGGAGCTGCTGCACCTGCTGCACCACCTGCTACTGCTACTGGAGCAGCTGCTGATACACCAAATTCTTCTTCGATTGCTTTTACTAATTCATTTAATTCTAATACTGATAACTTCTTTATTTCTTCAACAAAGTTTGTGATTTTTTCACTTGCCATTTTAATATACCTCCTATGGATTCATGTTATAATTTTAAATTTTTAATTGTTTAATTGTTTGATATCTTGCTCGCAGTCTCAATCACCAATTTATTTGCTCCTTACGTCGCATAAATTGGGATTTCGTTGCGAATGACCTACCAACCATTTTTCAGAAAAAACACTCTGAAAAACGGGGGTTAGGGCATCTTATGCAACTTCTTCGTTTTTCTTTGATATCTGATCAAGCATATAAGCAAGATTTCTGATGTTTCCTTGCAATACGCCAGCCAACTGACCAAGAAGAATTTCTCTTGGTGGTACGCTTGCCAATGCTTTTACTTCATCAGCATTCATTACTTTGCCTTCAGCAATACCAGCTTTAATTACAACTGTTTCATTGCTTGTCTTTGCAAAGTCATTTGTAACCTTAGCTGCGGATATTTCATCATTAAATGATATAGCTATGGCATTTGGTCCTTCCAAGCTTGGAGTGATGTCTTTATATCCTAACTCTTCAAATGCAAAACGCATTAAAGTGTTTTTGTATACCTTGTATTCAACGCCTGCTTCTCTGCATTTGTTTCTTAACTCAGTAGCTTTTTCAACTGTCAACCCTTTGTATTCTACCAATACAACTGATTTGGCACTTCTAAGCTTTTCAGTAATGTCACTAACGACTTGTTTTTTCTGTTCCAACACTGTTTGATTCATGTCCGGTTACACCTCCTTCAACTGTTACGCAGTAATAAAAAAATCCCTCCGCAGACGAAGAGAAATTATTTAATCTATAATTTCAACCTCGGCTGGATATTAAACTCTGTGAGTACCAGCTGTCTGCGGTATTTTATTCAATTTTGAGTTTATATTAGTTCTTAAGTCAGTACTAATCCATTAATTTAGTTGTGTTCAGCTTAACGCCAGGTCCCATTGTGCTTGCTATGGCAACACTCTTCAAGTATTTACCTTTTGCAGCTGCTGGTTTAGCCTTAACGATGGCTTCCATAACAACCTTTAAGTTGTCAACTAATTTCTGAGTACCGAAAGATTTCTTTCCAACAGGAACGTGAATAATGTTTGTTTTATCAAGTCTGTATTCAACTTTACCTGCTTTAATCTCCTGAATAGCTTTAGCTACATCAAAAGTTACTGTACCTGATTTAGGGTTTGGCATTAAACCTTTAGGTCCCAATACTCTACCCAGTCTACCAACAACGCCCATCATATCTGGAGTTGCGATTACAACGTCAAAATCAAACCAGTTTTCCCTCTGAATTCTGTCAGCCAATTCAGCTTCACCTACGTAATCTGCACCAGCTTCTTGAGCTTCTTTAGCTTTATCGCCTTTTGCAAATACCAATACACGTACAACTTTACCAGTTCCGTGCGGTAGAACTACAGCGCCTCTAACTTGTTGATCTGCGTGTCTTGAATCTACGCCTAATTTAACGTGAGCTTCAATAGTCTCGTCAAAATTAGCTTTTGCTGTACCAAGCATTACTTCTACAGCTTCTTCTAAATCGTATAATTTCAATTTGTCAATTGATTTCATACTGTCTTGATATTTCTTTCCTCTTTTTGGCATGTTGTTAACCTCCTTTGTGGTCATGCAGCCTCACGGCCTCCCACAGTGCCTACGTGTTATTTTTCTACCACAACACCCATACTTCTTGCAGTTCCAGCCACAAGGCTCATTGCTGCTTCAATAGTATTAGCATTTAAATCTGGCATCTTTAACTTTGCGATTTCTTCGCATTTTGCTTTAGAAAGTGTTGCTACTTTCTTTTTGTTTGGTTCGCCTGAACCGCTTTCAATACCTACTGCTTTTTTAATTAAAACTGCCACAGGTGGAGTTTTTGTGATAAATGTAAATGATCTATCTTGATAAACAGTCAATACTATTGGTATTATCATACCTGCTTGATCAGCTGTTCTAGCATTAAATTCTTTACAAAATCCCATTATATTCACACCATGAGGTCCTAACGCTGTACCAACTGGTGGAGCTGGAGTCGCTTTTCCTGCTGGTATCTGCAGCTTAACTAAAGCCGTTACTTTTTTAGCCATATCATTGCACCTCCTTCATACGTAAACGCATGTATCTATTGAAAAGTCTTAGACTCTTTCAATCTGGTCATAATCAAGTTCGATAAGAGTTTCTCTTCCAAACATTGATACAAAAGCTTTAATTTTTCTTTTTTCTTGACTGATGCTTTCAACAGCACCAATGAAATCCTCAAATGGTCCTTCTTTCACTTTGATGGTATCTCCCGGTACAAGTTCGATCGCAGGAAGTCTTTCAACAACACCCAGTGCTTTTACCTCTTCATCTGTCAAAGGAACAGGTTTTGATCCCGGACCCACGAAGCCGGTAACTCCTCTTGTGTTTCTAACAAGATACCAAGACTCATCAGTCATTATCATTTTAATGATAACATAGCTGGGGAACATTTTTCTTTCTTTAATCTTCTTCTTGCCGTTTTTAACTTCAGGTACTTCTTCAACCGGCACTCTAACCTCGAAAATTATATCTTGCATCTCTCTGTTTTCAACAAGCTTTTCGATATTAGCTTTTACTTTGTTCTCATGTCCCGAATATGTATGAACGACATACCATCTTGATCCTTGTGACTCTTGCTTCATACTCGCATTACTCCTTCTTAAACAATCAATGAAACCAAATTCTGGAATATGAGATCCAATCCCCAAATTACAAGTGTCATAGCAAATGTAGTAGCAAGTACCACAACAGTATAATTTGTTAATTCCTTTTTTGTAGGCCAATTAACTTTTTTTAATTCTGATTTAACACCCTTGAAATAATTACTTACACGAGCTGTAAATTTTGGATTTTCATTTTCTCTATTAGACATTTACCAACACCTCAATACGGTTATTTTGTTTCCTTGTGAAGAGTATGCTTTTTACAGAATTTGCAATATTTGTTTAGTTCTATTCTTTCAGGATTTTCTCTCTTGTTTTTTTCTGTATCGTAATTTCTTTGTTTACATTCTGTACAAGCTAACTTAACTGCTACTCTCATTTTACACCTCCAAGAACTTATTTGTTCATAAGACCCATTATCCTAATTAAGATATCATAATTAATTTTAACTGTCAACATTTTTTTGGCACATCAAAATTAAATTAATAATAATCCATTAAAAAAAGCCCCTGCTAAAGCAAAAGCTTCTTTTATTAACAACAATTAATTATAAATTATTAAACAACATCTGTCAATACTTTTTCATTAAATTTTATTTTATTTTCTTCCAGGCTTATGTCATCGTCCTGCAAAGCGTCATAACCTTCTTCGCCTGTTCTTATTTTCACGGCATTTTCAACGTCATATACAAATATTTTACCGTCACCTATTCCACCTGAATGTAAAACTTCCTTTGCTTTTTCAATTACAAGTCTTGCAGGTACCTTGCTCACAACTATTTCAACTTGAATTTTAGGAAGAAGGTTCATATCAACCCTTACACCTCTGTAGTATTCGTGATAACCCTTTTGAACTCCACAGCCAAGCACATTTGTCACCGTCATTCCTGTGATTTCAATTTTGTTCATGGCTTCCTTCAGAGCCTGGAATTTGTTTTGATTGATTATGATTACAATCTTAGTAAGCTTCGCGGATTTTGATGCTTTAGATTTTGTCGGTTCCTCAACTAGAACAGGAGCTTCGTTTCTTACTATATGAATAGGAGTCTGAGAGTAACCTGTATATGAACTCACAGCGGAAAGTGCGGGCATGAAATCAGCATAAGCACTGATAAGTCCGTGTTCCATTATATCAAGCCCTGTAATTTCTTCTTCTTCAGAAACACGAAGTCCCACGGTTACATCTATTACTTTGAACACTGTTGTCATTGTTGCTAAAACCCAGAGGCCAACAGCTAAAACTCCTGCTGTTTGAACAAGCAGCATTCCGGCTCCTCCTCCGTAAAGTAATCCTCCGTCTAGGGCAAATATGCCAACCATCACTGTTCCTGCAGCACCGCACATTCCATGAACAGCAACTGCTCCAACCGGGTCATCAATTTTTAATTTCTTGTCCAGAAATTCTATGCTGAATATAATTATAAGTGATGAAATAAGTCCAATTGCTGCTGCACCTGCAACAGAAACAACGTCACAGCCTGCTGTTATGGCAACAAGCCCTCCAAGTGAAGCATTGAGTGTCATGGACACATCAGGTTTTTTATATCTTATCCAGGTAATTATCATAGCCGATGTAGTTGCCACAGCTGCTGCCATGTTAGTAGTTACAAAAATTGTGGAAGCAGAAACAATTGCTTCATCACCTGTCATTGAAACTGTAGAAGTTCCGTTAAATCCAAACCAGCAAAACCAAAGAATAAAAACTCCAAGCGCTCCTATGGTAAGGTTGTGTCCAAGAATTGCATTTGGTTTTCCATCTTTCTCATACTTGCCTATGCGGGGTCCTAATGCCTTTGCTCCAAGGAAGGCCGCAATCCCTCCAACCATATGCACTGCAGTTGAGCCTGCAAAATCGTGAAAACCAAGATTAGAAAGCCATCCGCCTCCCCATATCCAATGACCTGACACAGGATATACTAAGGCACTTATCATAAGACTGTATATGCAGTAAGAAACAAACTTTGTCCTTTCTGCCATGGCTCCCGAAACTATTGTTGCAGCAGTTGCAGAAAAAACAGTCTGAAAAATGAAAAATGCCATTGTAGGAACTGTTGAAGAATAATCACCTCTTACAAAAAAATCCGGTGTTCCCACTAAACCAAAATTTGTTGCTCCAAACATCAATCCAAACCCAAGAATCCAGAATGCAATTGAACCAATAGTAAAATCCAGCGTATTTTTCATTATGATGTTCCCTGCATTCTTTGCTCTTGTAAATCCTGTTTCTACCATTGCAAAACCTGCCTGCATGAAAAATACCAACGCTGCTCCTAATAATACCCAAATGGTATCTACTGATGAATACATAGTAACTCCTCCTTGATTAATAATTTAGTCAAATAATAAAAAACGCGCATATACTTTAGGTATATACACGTCTTTGTGCATTGACCGGGAATAATATCCCCCTCGATTTCCCGGTCTTCCTACAACTTTAAAAAGGAAAAAAAACAGGCGCCGCAGGTAATCCTGCAGCGCCTTTGCTGTTTTTTATTATGATAAATGATGTCGGCACATTTGTCAATAGAAAAGTTACAATAATTATCATAATTTTTTCAGAACGTGGACACCACCTATTGTAACGCTAGATATATACAAAAAACAGCTTTCGTCAGAAAGCTGTTTTATCATTTAATTCTTAATTCTTCACTCTTAATTATTAATTATTTAATAATTGAAGTAACAACTCCAGATCCAACTGTTCTTCCGCCTTCACGAATAGCGAATCTCAAACCTTCTTCGATTGCTATTGGGTGGATAAGTTCAACTATAAATCTTGAGTTATCTCCAGGCATACACATTTCTACACCTTCTTCAAGGTCGATTTGTCCTGTGATGTCTGTTGTTCTGAAGTAGAACTGAGGTCTGTATCCGTTAAAGAATGGAGTGTGTCTTCCACCTTCTTCTTTAGTTAATACGTA
>DehalE1_100012_pt1 | contig 78867 bp, 55 predicted proteins | sample DehspE1_FD_43922 | JGI IMG/M metagenome (IMG submission 43922) | reverse complement strand
AGCCCGGTGAACGTGGCGTCGTAGGACTTGTTCTCCAGGATGATCAGCCACACATGCTTGATCTGGCCCGGGCGAAGGCCCGTGCTGGTGATCGTGGTGGAACTGTTGTGGGCAGCAGCATCAGCATTTGCGGCAGCGGTCAGGCCGCTGAGTACGAGGCCAGCACTGGCGACGATCGCCACGCTGCTCAAGGGGTGTCGAATCCTCATGCCTGCATCGTGTACCTGAACAGGTGCTGAGAAGAACCCATGGAAGGTGAACCGTTGGGGACTCAATTGCCCCTGTTGTCCTGCGTCGCCGCTCGGGCCGCGGGCGTCCTGCGACGGGATCCGGCCCGTGCTGGTCGGGTGAATCCTTGAAGGCTCCCTGCAGCGACAGCGCGCGTAAGCTGGCGTTGCGGGTTGAGCGGTGTTCCCGAGGGCCCGTCCTGAGGCGTCGATCGGAATCGCGATGTGGGTCTACGTGGTTGTGGCGGTCTTCCTTGTGGCCCTGCTGGGCCTTTCTCTCCGGATCGTGAAGCAGTACGAGCAGGGCGTCCTGTTCCGTTTCGGGCGGGTGGTCGCGGTGCTGCAGCCGGGGCTGCGGATGATCATCCCGTTTGTGGATGTGCTGCACCGGATCTCCACGCGGATCGTGACGATGCCGATCCAGTCCCAGGGGATCATCACGAAGGACAACGTCAGCGTGGACATCTCCGCCGTGGCCTACTTCCGGGTCATCGACGCGCAGAGATCCGTGCTCGCGATCGAGAACCCGAAGGCCGCGATCGACCAGATCGCCCAGACGACCCTGCGAAAGGTGGTCGGCCAGCACACGCTGGACGAGACCCTGGCGGAGACGAACCGGATCAACCTCGACATCCGCGAGATCCTCGACATGACCACTCTCGAGTGGGGCATCGAAGTGACGCTGGTCGAGCTGAAGGACATCCAACTGCCGGACAGCATGAAGCGGGCGATGGCCAAGCAGGCCGAGGCCGAGCGGGAGAAGCGGGCCAAGATCATCAGCGCCGAGGGTGAGCTGATGGCGGCCGGGACGCTGGGCGAGGCGTCGGACATCATGATGGACCATCCGATCGCGCTGCAGCTCCGCAACCTGCAGAGCCTGGTGGAGATCGGCGTGGACAAGAACACCACCGTCGTCTTCCCGTCCCCGATCATGACGACGATCAACGAGTTGGGCTCCTTCATCGAGCAGGAACGGGCGGCCGCGCAGCGTGCTCCCGGGCACGCGGCCGGCGAGGCTCGTCAGCCGACCGAGCCGCTCAGCCTGGAGCCGTCCGACCCCGCCGCCCTCGAATCATCGGCGAGGCCGCCGGATCCCGTACCGCTGGCGACTGCGCCCGTCGAAACCACGCCCTGATCGACGGGGCGACCCGCCTGCACGGATCGCGTGGCGCACCGGGCGAGGTGAACCTCGCACACTTGGTCGCTCGCTCAGCCGGTCGTGCCCGCGGCAGCCGCCGCGGCCGGCCGACTGCGCCGTCGTCGGGACGTGAACCTCTCCTTGACCACCGGACCGGCGGTCTGGACGAGGATGACCAGGATCAGCACCAGGCCCTGGAAGGTGTCCTGGATGTCGGCGCTGAGGGCCGGGATGCTGACGATGATGAAGTCGATCGCCGAATAGGACAGCGCGCCGAACAGCACGCCCGCCATGTTGCCGCGGCCACCGGCCATGGCGATGCCGCCCAGCACGACCGCGGCGATCGCGTACATCTCGTAGGAGCGTCCCGAGGATGCAGGGGTGATGTTGCCGACCTTGCAGGCCTGGATGATGCTGGCCACCCCGACGAGGAGACCGGTCACCATGAACACCGAGGCCTTGATCCGGTCGACGTTCACGCCGGCGAGCCGGGCGGCCCTGTCGTTGGAGCCCACCGCGTAGACCGCCTTGCCGTACTTCGTGTTGCCGGCGATCACCACGAACAGGGCCACGCAGAGCAGGAACAGGATCGACACGTACGGAATCGAGAAGCCCGCGATCCGCAGCGAGCCGGTGCCGAACGCCATCCGGAGGAACTCGTAGCTGGCCGAGCCCGACTTCATCGCGAACTGGCTGGACGAGGAGCCGCTGATCTCCGCCGGGATCTCCCGCACCGCCCACAGCGCCAGCGAGCGGTAGATCAGCATGGTGCCGAGGGTCACGATGAACGGCGGGATCTTCGCGTACGCCGCCAGCACGCCGTTCACCGCGCCGAGCAGGAGTCCGGAGCCGAGCGCGGCCAGCACGGTGAGCAGGATGTTGTCGGTCATGTTGAACACGACGATCGTGACGCCCGAGCACAGCACGAGCGCGGATCCGATCGACAGGTCGATCTGGCCGGTGATGATCACCAGCGCCATGCCGATCGCCATGGTGCCCACGATCACGGTGTTCTGGCTGGAAAGGATCGAGGAGATGTGGCCGGAGGTGAAGCTCTTGCCGTTCATCTGGATGGTGACGGCGTAGACGATCAGGATGACGATGAACACGAAGATGTAGCTGTGCTCGCGCCACAGCGACGAGACCGCCCGCCACACCTTGTTGCCGGTCTTCGCTTCCACCTCAGTCACCCTTCGCTGCATTCATGGCGTTGGTCGAATAGAGCATCACGTCACGCTCGTTGATCTGGTCGTGGTCCAGCACGGCCACGACGTCGCCGGCGTAGAGCACGACGCAACGGTCGGACACCTTCTGGATCTCGGGGATCTCGAGGGTGTTGATCACCACCGTCTTGCCGGCGGTGGCCAGCTCGAGGATCAGCCCGTAGATCTCCTCCTTCGCGCCGACGTCCACGCCCTGGGTGGGGTTGTCGAGCAGGAGGATGTCGGCGTCCGTGTTCAGCCAGCGGGCCAGGAACACCTTCTGCTGGTTGCCGCCGGACAGGCTGTTGATGGCGACGCCCGCACCCTGCGTCCGGATGTTCAGGGCGTCGCGCAGGTTCTCGTACTGGGCGATCTCGCGGGCGTTGTGGATCCACTGGCGCCGGGCGGAGAGGCTGTGCTCGGCAAGGTACAGGTTCTCCAGGACACTCACGTCGGGGATCACCGAGTTCTCCTTGCGGTTGGTCGGCAACATGCCGATGCCGCCCCGCATGGCCGCCCGGATCGACCCGGACGCAGGCTTGCCGTGGGCGCGGATCTCGCCGCCCAGCAGCGGGATCGCCCCGAACAGGGCCTGCATCAGCTCGCTGGCCCCGGATCCGGCCAGTCCGGTGAGGGCGACCACCTCGCCGCGGCGCAGCGTCAGGCTGACGTCGCGGAACGACTCCGACGTGAGCCGGTCGAGCTCCAGCACCACGGGGCCGAGTTCGCGGGCCCGGTAGACGTCCTCGTCGGCGTACTGCTCCCCCACCATGTCGCAGGTGATCGAGAACGGCGTCGCGTCCGCGACGGCGCCCGAGCTGATCAGCTCGCCGTTGCGCAGCACCGTGTAGGTGTCGGCGATCTGGAACACCTCGGGCATCTTGTGCGAGACGAAGATGAACGAGCGCCCCTCGGACTTCAGCTGTCGCAGGATCGAGAACAGGTGCTCGATCTCGTCGTTGCCCAGCGCCGTGGTGGGCTCATCGAGGATCATCAGCTTCGCCTCGGCGTGCAGCGCGCGGCAGATCTCGAGCAACTGCTTCTGGCTGGTCTTGAGCTCGCCGACCTTTCGGGTGGGGTCCATGTCGACGCCGAGCCGCTCGAACAGCTTGCGGGTCTCTGCGACCATCTCGGTGCGCCGGAGCAGGCCGAGGGGGTAGGTCAGCTCGTGGTTGAAGAAGATGTTCTCGCTCACCGTCAGGTCGTTGACGACGTTGAGCTCCTGGTGGACGAAGGCCACTCCCGCCTTCTCCATCTGGGCGATGGTGGCGTGCGGGTAGTGCGTCCCGTCGAAGTGGACGTCGCCGCCGTCCCTGGGGAGCACGCCGGCGAGGATGTTCAGCAGGGTCGACTTGCCCGCGCCGTTCTCACCGAGCAGGGCGTGGATCTCGCCCTGCTCCACGCTGAAGTCGACGCCCTTCAGCACCCGGTTCCCATCGAACGACTTCGACACTCCGGTCATCTCCAGGATGCTCACGCCGCGATCACCCCCTCGCCTGTGACGACCCTGCCGCGGGGCACGCGTGCTCGCGCACCCCGCGACAGGGTTCAGCTTCCTCCGTTGTCAGTAAATCGGATCAGTGGCCCGTGAACCCCTGGAACTTGCTGACGTTGTTCTTGTCCACGATGAAGGTGGGCTCGTACTCGCCGTCGCCGGCCTTGTACTTCCAGTCGGTGCCGTCGAGGTACTGCGTCATGTAGTCGATCGCGGTGGTCATCATCTTCGGCGAGAAGTACATGCTCATCAGGCCGTCGAAGTACTGGTCGGCGATCTTCGACTGCGGCGCGGCGCCGGCCATGACGTCGTACAGCTCCTGCATGCCACCGATGGCGGAGATGTAGACCTTCATGTCCGCCAGGTCCTTCTTGGCGGCGTCGTCGAGCGTGTTGCCCTCGAGCAGGTTCATGAACCCGAAGGTCATCTCGTCGTCCATCGAGAACACGTAGAGGTTGCCGCCGCTGGACTTGGCGTCCTTCATGATGTCGGGCAGCGTCTGCTCCAGGTACTGGTAGGCGGCGTCGGCGCTCCAATCGCAGACCACCTTGTACTTCGACGTCAGGGCGCTGACCTCGTCCGCGGTCCAGGCCTGGCTGGTCTTGTAGGTCTGGCCGGTCTCCTTGTCGGAGTAGTCCTTCTCGCCCTTCAGGAACTGCTCGAAGCCCTCCTGGCGGCGAGAGCTCACGGTGCCGTTGTCGCCGATCAGCGTGACGAGGGTGTCACCGGGCTTCATGCCGTTCTTCTGCAGCCAGTAGCCGATGCCCGCGCCGACGGCCCAGTTGTCGCCGGAGAAGTTCAGGATGGCGGACTTGTCCGGGCCCTCGATGATCCGGTCGAAGGAGATGAACGGGATGTTGGCGCCGATCAGCGCCTCCTGCCCGGACTTCGCCGAGTCGTCGAGCGCGAAGAACACGACGCCGGCCGCGTCGCCGTTGGCGATGATGTTCTGGACGAGGTCGTTCTGCGCCTCGCCGTCCGAGGACGCCTGGTACTCGGCCTTGTACTTGCCGGCGGCGTTGATCTCTGCGACCTTCTTCTCGGCGTAGCTGCCGGCCTGGGCCGTCCAGCCGTGGTCGGGCGTCGGGCCGAGCACGTAGATGGTCTTGCCCGCCGCCGCGCCCGTCTCACCCGGGGTGGCCGACGTGCTGCAGGCTCCTAACGTGATGACCAGCGCAGCGCCCAACAGCGCCGCGATCGTCTTTCTCATGAGTATTCCTTTCTGCTGTGCCTCGGGTGCTGCTGTGCACCATTGAGAGCTGATTCCTGGTTTCGATGCCCACGCCCTGCACGTGGGTCGGGGTTGTTGGTCGGCATGGGACCGGCGCTCCCGCGGGCCCGCATGGTTCGGGCGGGACGGGCGCTCGCGAGCCCGCGTCTCACGGGGCCACCGCCGTCCACTGCCGGTTCGAGGCCGAGGCGAGCACGGCGTCCACCAGCCTCAGTGAGCGGGCGCCGTCGTCGAAGGTGGGCAGCCCTTCCGGCTGGGTGCCGCAGATTGCCGCGTAGACGTCGGCGACGAAGTTCTCGAAGCAGGCCTCCCAGCCCTGCACGTGGCCAGCAGGGGTGAGGGTGACCCGGCGCGCGTCCGCGGACTCGTGTCCGGGATCGCGGGAGAGGATCCGGGATTCACCCTCACCACCCAGCCAGACCGTCTCCGGGTTCTCCTGGTCGAAGACCGCGGACTGCACGGCCCCGTCCAGTTCGAACCAGAGTCGGTTCTTCCGCCCCGCCGACACCTGGGAGACCGTGAGGGTGCCGGGAACGCCGGAAGTGGTGCGGAACAAGATGTTGGCGACGTCCTCGGTCCGGACCCGGACCCGGGGCAGGTCGTCGGCCCCACGAGAGAAGGTGGGCCCGGTCTCGCCGGGGCGTTCGGGGACGGCGATCGCGATGTCGGCGACCAGTTCGGCGATGCGCTCGCCGGATACCCACTCGACCAGGTCGCACCAGTGCGAGCCGATGTCGGCGAAGGCGCGGGAGGTGCCACCGAGGGCGGGGTCGACGCGCCAGCTGGACGCGTTCGGTGAGAGCAGCCAGTCCTGCAGGTACGAGCCGTGGACGAGGTGCATCTCGCCCAGTTCGCCGGCGAGGCGGCGATGCCGGATCTCCCGCACCAGCGGGTGGTAGCGGTAGGTGTACGGGACGGCGGCGACGAGCCCGCGCTCGCGGGCGGTGGCGGCGAGTTCGGCGCCCTCGCCGGCGTCCAGGCAGAGGGGCTTCTCGCAGATCACGTTCACGCCGGCGTCGAGGCCGAGCCGCACAAAGGGGGCGTGGGTGACGTTCGGGGTGCAGACGTGAATGACGTCCGGCTGCGTCGCGAGGGCGTCCTCGAGGTGGTCCCAGGCGTTCGCGACTCCCCATTTCCGGGCGGCGGACTGCGCGCGGGCCAGGTCCTTCTCGACGACGCCCACCACCTCGGCACCGTTCAGCAACGCCGCGCGCCGGTGGATGTTGCCGATCAGTCCGCTGCCGACGATGACCGCGCGGAGTCGGTCTTCGGACCCGTGTGTGCCGTCGGACATCCGCCGCCTCCCCGTTGAGTACGTCGTACGAGCTGAGCCACAAGATTGCTCGAAATGAACGTAACAGGGGTGCTAGCGTGACGCCGAGAGCCTGAATAATGTCATTTGCGACAGAATTGGACGGGTCTACGACATGACCGAATCGTCGAGCCGGCGGGAACTCCCCACCGCCCGTCTGGCGGTCCCCCCGATGGTCCGGCTCACGGATCCGTCGGTGGTGATGAGCGTTGTCGCGCAGCTGATCGCGTCCGGGACGGCGACGACGCGTCCCGAGCTCGCCCGGGCAACCGGACTGGCACGCTCGACGATCGGAAGCTGCCTCGCCGGCCTGGAGAAGCGCGGTCTGGTCGTCTCGAGCGGGGTGGTTCCTCGCCAACGCGGCGCGGGTCGTCCGGCGGAGACGCTGTCGATCAACCCGGACGCCGGGGCGGTGCTCGTCGTGGAACTGACGCCGCACCACATCCGGGTGGTGGTGGCGCGGATGGACCAGAGGTTCCTCGCGCAGCGCAGGATCGAGTTCCCGGCCGATTCGGGGCCGGTGGCGACGCTGGAGGCGACGGTGGCGCTCGCCCGGGAGATCCTCGACGAGCTGGGTCTGCCGGACGAGCGGCTGCGGATCGCGGTGGTCTCGTTCACCGGGCCGGTGGATGCCAAGCGCGGGGTGCCGGTGCGTCCGCCGATCATGCCGGGCTGGGACGGATTCGGGGTGGCAGCACACCTGCAGGCCGAGTTCGGCTGCCCGTGCCGGGTGGACAACGACGTGAACCTGATCGCGATGGGCGAGGCGAGGGTGCTTCCCGAGGACCAGTGCCCGCTGCTGGTGGTGAAGGTCGGCACGGGAATCGGCGGCGGGCTGATCACCGAGCGGGGCCACGTCCACCGGGGTGCGGACGGTGCGGCCTGCGACATCGGCCACCTCTCGGTGGTGGGCGCGGAGGACATCATCTGCTCGTGCGGCAACACGGGCTGTATCGAGGCCGTCGCGTCGGCCGAGGCGATCACGAAGAAGCTGCGGGCGGCCACCGGGAACCCTGACCTCACCCAGACCGACCTCCGCCAGGCCGCGCGCAACGGCGACCCGGTCGCGATCCGGCTGATCCGGGACGCGGCTGCGCTGATCGGCAGCACGGTGGCGTCCCTGGTGCACGTCTACAACCCGGCCCGGATCGTGGTGACCGGGCCCCTGACCGAGGCCACCGACGACCTGCTGGCGGGCATCCGGTCGGTGGCCTACCAGCGGGCACTCCCCCTGGCCACGCGAAACCTCACCCTCGCGCACTCGGTGATCGGTGAGATGGCTGGGATCGTGGGTGCGATCGCGCTCGGGATCGAGACGGTGCTGGCGCCCGAGTCGTTCGCATAGGTCGCGACACGTCTGGTTGGGGCTTCCCACCGGAAGGACGCTCCACACTGATCCGCGCCCGCAAGAATTCAGGTCAGCGCGTCCGCTCGACCCGGGTCTCGTCCCACACCGGCCGGTCGGACTCGTACACCTCGCCGTCGCTGCCGAAGATCAGGAAACGGTCGAACCCCCGCGCGAACCAGCGGTCGTGGGTGACGGCGAGCACCGTCCCGTCGAAGGCGGCGAGCCCGTCCTCCAGGGCTTCCGCGGACTCGACGTCGAGGTTGTCGGTGGGCTCGTCGAGCAGCAACATCGTGGCGCCGGACAGTTCGAGCAGGAGGATCTGGAAGCGCGCCTGCTGGCCGCCGGAGAGCAACTCGAAGGCCAGTTCCGAGGCTCCGGCGAGCTCGTACCGGTCGAGCGCGCGAGCGGCAGGCTCGCGTCCGAGACCGGCCCGGCCACGGCCGTCCGGGGTCGCGTCGCCGCGGTGCAGGATGTCGAGCAGCGTGCGTCCGATCAGCTCGGGGTGCTCGTGGGTCTGCACGAACCAGCCCGGACGGACGCGGGCCCCCAGCCGCGCACGTCCGGTGTGCTCGACCGGATGGACGCTGTCCACCCCGCCGACCGGCTCGTGCTCGAGGTCGGGCAGCGAACCGCCGCGGGCGAGCAACCGCAGGAAGTGGGACTTCCCGGACCCGTTCGAGCCGAGCACGGCGACCCGCTCGCCGTACCAGACCTCCAGGTCGAAGGGCTTCATCAGCTCCAGCGAACCTGCCTCGCCGGTGGGCGGCAGGCGCAACTCCAGGCGTTCGCAGACCAGTGCCCGCTTGCCGGTTCGCCCGCCGGAGAGCCGCATCCGGAACTTCTGCTCCCTCGGCTGCTCCACCGGCGGGCCGGCGTCCTCGAACCTGCGGAGCCTGGTCTGCGCAGCCTGGTAGCGGCTGGCCATGCCGTCGTTGTAGGTCGCCTTCTGCTTGAGGGTCTGCACCAGGGTCTTCAGCTTCTGGTGCTCCTCGTCCCAGCGTCGCCGCAATTCGTCGAACCGCTCGAACCGGTCCCTGCGCGCCTCGTGGTAGCTCGAGAACCCGCCGGGGTGCGTCCAGACGCGGTTGCCGGCGGCGCCGAGCTCCACGGTGACCACGCGGGTCGCGGTGTTGGCCAGCAGCTCGCGGTCGTGGGAGATCAGCATGATCGTCTTGGGCGATTCCCGGAGGCGCTCCTCCAGCCACAGCTTGCCCGGCACGTCCAGGTAGTTGTCGGGCTCGTCCAGCAGCAGAACCTCGTCCGGGCCGCGCAGCAGGTACTCCAGGACGAGCCGCTTCTGCTCGCCGCCGGACAGCGTCCGCAGCGAGCGGTGCCTGGCGCGGGAGTACTCGACGCCGAGCGCGGCGATCGTGCAGACGTCCCACACCACTTCGAGGTCGTACCCGCCGGCGTCGCCGTACTCGCCCAGAGCCTCGGCATAGGCGAGTTGGAGCGGAATCTCATCGCTGTCCATCAGCGCGCGCTCGCAGGCATCGACGGCGGCCGCGGCGGCGCGCACCCGGGGCGGGGCGACCGACAGCAGCAGGTCGGCGACCGTGGGATCCTCCGTCGGGCCGGACGGATCGGCGATCCCCTGTCCGACGAACTGGCGCATCACGCCGAGCCCGCCCGAGCGCGTGATCGTGCCCGCGTGCGGGACGAGTTCGCCGGTGATCAGCCGCAGCAGGGTCGTCTTCCCGGCGCCGTTGGCGCCGACCAGCGCGACCTTGGCGCCGTCCCCCACGCGAAAGGACGCGTCGTCGAGCAGCACCCGCCCGTCCGGCAGCTCGAAGCGGACGCCCGCGACGTCGACATGACCCATGATGCGCAACCGTACCGGTGGGCGACGACCACGGCGTCCGCTCGCCCGGCGGCGAGCCACGCCACGCGTGCAGTCCGGGCGGACCTTCCCCGGCGGACCGGAGCCGGTCTACCGGTACTCGAGCTCGCCGGAGTCGCTGAGCCCCAGCCGCAGGGTTGCCCCCTCGACGCGGAAGGACGCGGTGCTGGCGAGCCCGGTGAGGTAGAGCTCGGAATACGAGCCCTCATCGCAGGCGACGAGGGTCACCGGCCCCGGGGACAGGGTGAGGCTGCCGCTCGCGTCGCTCGGGTTCGCCGGGGCGTAGGTGCCCCGGACGGAGTTGCAGTCGGCCTGCGCGGTGAAGGTGCCGTCGACACCGAACTCGATGGTGTAGCTCGAACGCTGTGCCTGCGGCACCTGGCCCTCGAAGGGAGGCGTCACCAGCGTGAACGCGGTGAGTTGCCAGGTGCGGCCGGTCAACCCGGGGCCGGGCTCGGGCGTGTGGGTCGGCTCGGGTGAGGGCGTGGCGGACTTCGACGGTGTCGGGGTTGGCCGTGGGGTGGGAGGTGCCGTGGTGGCGCTGGGCTGGGGCGCTGACACTGTTGTCGTCGCCGTGGCGGTCACCGTCCGGGTGGCGGTCGGCACGGGGCTCGAGGCCACGTCCGTGGGCTCGACCGACTTCTCGGCATCAGGGGTGGGGGCTGCGGTCGGACCGGCGGGTGCGACCGACGTGTAGTCGAGCCGCCCGCCGTCGGCCAGGGTCAGCGTCATTCCGGTCGAGACCACCGTCCAGTTGCGCACCTGGCCCAGCGTGCCCGCGTACAGGATGTCGAGCGACCTCTCGCCGCAGGCCGCCATCGTCATCGGGCCGGGCGTGATGGTCAGCCGGTCCGAGCCGCGCGCCTCCCAGGCACCCCCGAGCCGGTTGCAGTCGGCCTGGGCGCCGAAGCTGCCGTCCTCCTCGAACCGGATCGTGTAGCTCGTCTGCAGGTCCGCCGGCACGGTCCACTCCCACGCGGGCGTGCGCTCACCTCCGGACACCAGGTACCAGGTGGTGCCGGTGAGGGAGTCCGTCCCGCTGGCCGCACAGCCACTGAGCAGCGGCCCACCCAACATCAGGAGCAGCGCCACCGCCAGGGCGGCCGGCCCTCGACCTCGTCGCCCAGCCTCCCGCACCCCGTGTCGTCGTGTTGGTTCCATGGAACGCTCCCTCCGCGTGGAGACCGACCCTGCCCGGCGGGGGAACGCCCCGCATCACCCGGGCAGGGTGATTCCCGGCGAGCGCGCCCAGCCGGGTCACGGGAGGACGCCAACCTGCCCAGACCGAAGCCGGCGACGAGGGTGGTGGGGGCCACACGGATATCGTGTTGGACGGCGGCCTGATCGGGTCGAACGCGAGGTTCCAGCTGAACCAGTGGGGGGCGAGATGCGCTCTGGCAGGGCGAGTCCTCCACGGGCACTGTGGCCGTGGCTGGTCGGCCTGGCGTGCCTTGTCCTGACGATGACCGGTTGCGCGCAACCAGCTACCAAGGACATCGGCATCGGACCTAGTGATGTCGACCACGTGGACGTCTACCTCTACGCCTACTCCACGCAACCGGCCAGCGTCACCCGATCGATCGTGACCGATCGCCGCGAGATCGAGGAGCTGGTCACGGCCTTCACCGACATGCCAGTGACGAGCTTGCCGCACTCCGCGTCCGAGCTTTCCGGCCAGAGAGCGGCGGGTCTCCGGTTCTTCCTGCGTGAGGGCGGCAGCGTCGAGCTGACCCAGGTGTTCGTGGGTCCCCGGGATGTCGCCGTGTTCTGGCCGGACGGATCGGTGGTAGGTACGACCTGGGGGTCGCCCGTCGGGGACTCGGGAACGCCGTCCGAACCGTCCGCGAATGTATCCGTCGCCCCGTCGGAGCGACCCAGGGCGGTCGTCCCGTGAGTGCCCGCTGGCAGCACGCGACGTCGGGGTTGGCTGTGGCGACCCTCGTGCTCGCGACGCTGAGTGGGTGCGCCGCGTCGGCCGCGGCGTTCGCGCCGTGTCCCGCTGAGGTCAGTCGGGTGGAGATCTTCAACACCTACGCCCACCACACTGTGGCCGACCGTCACGTGATCGTCGGGGACGAGGCCCGCACCTTCTGCGAGACCGCGTTTCCCTACGACCAGCTGCCCTCCCGCTCATTCAGCGCGACTGAACTCGAGCAGCGGCGGATCACGGTCATGCGGTTCACCGGCGGTGACGGATCGGTCCGGACGCTGTGGGCCTACGGTCTGGCGGGCTACGACACAGGCATGGCGATCGTGCTGGACGACGCGACGTCCTACCACTTGCCCAACCGCGGTCTGCTCGGCTACTACGCCGCGTCCGCCACAGTGACTCCCCGCGCCGAGGTACCGCGCCGCTAGCGATCAGGCCGATCCGCTCAGTGGATCAGCGCCTTCCGGTCAGGCGGATGACTATTCTCCATCAGCATCGATGCGACACGCGTGCTCGGTGGGGTTCCCTGGGCGATTGTCGACATACTCGTCGGCCAGCAGCGCGTAGGTGACGGTGTCGAGCCACTGCCCCGAGCGGTGCCGCGATTCCCGCTGCGCGTGGGCCTCGCGGCGCATGCCGACCCGCTCCATGAGCCGCCACGAGGTCTCGTCGGCGAGGAAGCAGTTGGCGGTGACGCGCCGGACGCCCAGTGTGGTGAAGCAGGTGCGGATGATCGCCTGGACAGCCTCAGTCGCGTATCCGCGTCCGGTGTGGAGGGGGTTGAGCACCCAGCCCAGCTCGGCTTGGGTGCCGCGCAGGTGGGACGGGGCCTCTGTCTGGGCCCATGCGTCCTCGATCCGGAGCATGAGGTCGCCGACGATACTGCCGCCGGTTTCGACGATGATTGTGGTGCCCAGTCGGTCTGGCCGGGTGAAGGTCGAGCGGTAGGAATCGAGGTCTGCGGGGATCTCGGTGAGCCACACACCCACCTCGGGAAGCCGCCGGTACGCCCAGGTTCCTTCCGCGTCGTCCGACTGCCCTGGGCGGAGGGTGAGCCGCGCCGTCTCGACGGGGCCCGGCAGCGTGGGTCCGGGTGCACGAGATGCCGCGGAGACCTCCAGCAGGGTTGCGCTGAGGTCCCGGAGCGATGCAAGGACGCCATGTAGTTGGGCCTGGTCGGCGTCGTTCGAGGTCAAGGTCGTGGTGCCGTCCGGGTGGCGCTGGAGCTGCCAGCCCCCCAGCCAGGCTCCCCACCGATCGTCCAGATGCTCCCCGACGCGCACAAGATAGCCGGACGCACTGGCGTTGCACATCAGGCGCCTACGCTTCGCGGGCAAGCCACGGCAGGCGACGGCGCCGCGCTGCTCGGCGGATCACCCATTCGGCGACGGCGAGGTTGATGATCCATCCCATGCCCTTGGCCGCGTCATCCAGGAGGACGCCGCTGCCGAAGATGGCCTGGCTGAATCCTTCGGTAATCGCTTGGGTTCCTGCGGCCATGCCGATGGCGTAGGCCCGGATCATCCAGGCGCGGTGCGCCGCGACGTTCTGGCGACGGACGGCGGCGATGCCGAGGCCCAGACAGCCGATCATCGCGGGCGCGAAGATCACGCGGAGCAGGAACAGCAGGTCGCCGGTGCCCTGGCGGTGGGGGTAGAACACCGTGATCCAGAGCGCGGTCGTGGCCGCGACCAGGCCGGCAGCGGCCACCACGCGTCCGGCGCGCCGATGCCACGTGTTGCGGTGCTGGCGCAGACGCGGGACGAACTGGGCTGCGCCCAGGAGCGCGAACAGCAGCGACGCGGTGATGTGTGCGACCAGCGGCAGCGCCGACGCGGCGAACCGGGCGTCGACCGGCATGAGCTGCGGGCCTCCCGCCAGCTGAACGAGTCGAAGGATGCCGGACGTGAGCGGGATGACGGCGAGCAGGGCCAGTCCAGCGAGCGGGAACCATCGGGTCCGGGGGCCTGACCGGGTTCTGGCCAGGCTCCGCAGTGTGGTGGTGGTCACCGGGTCGCCTCGGCAGCGGGGACCGGTTCGCTGGTTGTCGTCGCCGAACCGGTTGCCTCTCGCCAGGCCGACCAACCCACGCCGATCAGGGCGATACCGGTGGGAATGGCGAAGGGGCGGTTGAAGGAGTCGGGCAGTACCGCGAGGGCGAGGGTGCTGACGGTTGCGGCAGCCAGCAGGGCGCTCGCCCAGCGGGCGACGACGGCGGCACGGAACAGGGCGATGCCGAACACCAGCCCGCCGAACATGTAGCCCATGCCGGCCAGGCTGTTCAGTACCTGGAGGCCGCCAACGTCACTGGCCGGCGTGCCGCCGAGCGCTGCGGTCACAACGTCCTGCACATAGGCCGGTGAGGTCCTGGCGACGACCGGCAGGACGACCGTGGCGATCACCTCGACGGCGAACATGGCGAGGTAGCCGAGGCTGAACAGCAGGTAGCCGACGAGGCCGAGGACTCCGACCTCGCGGGCGTGCCTGGCATACAGGCTGGCTATGCCGGTCAGGGCCAGCACCGTCATGGCGACCTTCAGGGTCTGGCGGACGACGAACTCGGTGGTGCCGATGAAGTCCAGGGTGATTGCCGGGTGGTTGACCTGGATGCCGATGAAGATCGCGCCGGCGGCGGTGAGGCAGATAGCCGCGACGCGGCTGAGCTGCTGGTTTGAGATGGCCATGGATATTCCTCCTGGCTTGGGCTGTCGGTCCCGGCTGTCTGTCGGGGCCGTGCCAGTGACGCTACGGCGGCGTCTGGTGAGGACACATCACACGATGATGTGATTCCCGGTGGCGCCCCGGCTCGCTGGTCAGAGCAGGCCGCGTTCCCGCCCCCGGGCCACCGCCGTTCTCCTCGTCGTTGCCTCTAGCTTCGTGAAGATGTGCTTGCTGTGCGTGCGCAGCGTGTTGATGGAGACGAAGAGTCGCGATGCGATCTCCGGGCCCGTGAGGTCGCTCGCCATCAGCCTGAGCACCTCCAATTCGCGCTCGCTCAGCGGCTCTGCCACGGCCGGGCGGAAGGGCGCACCTGCAGGGGCCCGGCTCCGGTCGAGCAGCCGACGGGCCATCACGGCAGTGTCGGTGGTCCGGCCACTCGCGACGTGCCTTCGCAGCAAGTCCTTGACGGCTGGCCCCGCGTCGAGGAACAACCGGACATACCCCGACGGCACTCCCTCGTGCAGCGACGCCCTCAGAGCGTCATCGGCTTGGTCGGCTTGGCCGGCGGCGGAGAGCGCCAACGCCCGCACGAGGTGCGCCTCGACGACGCTCCCCCGCCGCTGCGCGGCTGCGGCCTGGTCGATGATGCGTTCCAGCAGGCGAAGGACCCGATCCAGTTCACCCGTCTCGGCATGGTCGCTGACGGAGTGTTCGGCGACGACAAGTCGGGCGTAGGTCAGGAGCTCGTACTCGCGCAGGAACTGGCTGGAGTCGGCGTGCTCCACGTCGGCTCCTGCGGCCCACTGTCGGGCTTGGCTGAGGCGTCCACCGGCAATGAGCACCCGCGCCTTGATGGCTGCGAAGGGACGGATCTCGGGGAAGAACCCCGGGAGGTAGAGCCGCTCGGCCGTGTCGAGTTGTTCGAGGGCGGCGTCCAGGTCTGCTCCGGATCGCAGCAGCGCCGCATTGACCGCATGCCAACGGAACCGGTTCTCCTGTAAGGACGCCGACTCACCCAGCGACCATGCCAGCTGCAGTTCGCCGCTTGCCTCCTTCAATTGGTCCTGTTCGACGAGGACGCCGGCAAGGCCGGTGTGCAGGTCGCCCGCGACCATCGCAGCTGCCGCCTGGTTCTGGTCGGCGGACTCGATTGCCCGCTCGTAGAGGCGCTTGGCGTCGTTCACCCGACCATCGGACAGGGCCATCTCCGCCTGAACCACCGTTGCCCCGAATTGGTCGGTGATGTCCCCGGCTGCTGCCATGTGCGCGACTGCGTCGCGGAAGGTGTCGATCGCGAGCGGTAGGTCGCCGGCCGCCCATGCCGCCAAGCCGAGGAAGCCGGCCGAGGCGCCCTGGATGAAGTGGTCGCCTGGAGCTGCGGCGCCGGCGAGTTCGGCCTGGCGAATCGTCTGTGGCAGGTCCCCTTCTGCCTGGGCGATGGCGGCCCGGTAGATGGCGATGTTGGCCGCCGCCGCGCGGCGCTCACCGTCCAGGACGGTCCGGAGATCGGGCGCGAGGTGCTGCGGTTCCGACTCAGGATGCTCCGTACCCAGCGCACCTTCAGAAACGTCGAGCCACGTGCGCGCGGCGGCGAGATCGCCAACAACGAGCCTGGACCAGGCCCGGGTGGTGGCGAGCACCGGCCGGTGGCGGACGATATCGTCCGGCAGGAGGTTGATCCATTGCAGCAACTGACGGTCGCGACGGCGCTTGCGCACGGCCGGCAGCGCACACTCGGTCAGGTCGGCGAGCCAGCCCGGAGCAGCTGCTCGCACGGCCTGGTCGAGAGCGTCGTCCAGCAGACCCAATGAGGCGTAGCCGCGGCTCGCGGCGAGGTGGAGTGCGGCGAGCTGTCCTGGCCTCTCGCTGTTGAGCCGCGCGCGCAACGCCTCGGCGAAGAGCTGGTGGTAGCGGAACCAGCGGCGCTCCTCGTCGAGCGCGGTGACGAAGACGTTGGCTGCTTCGAGTCGTTCGAGTTGCGACTGCCCGCCTGTGGCGTCGGTCACCATGTCGCAGAGTGGCCCCGTCATATGGTCGAGCACCGAGGTCACCAGGAGGAACTCGCGATCCTCGATGGTCTGGGAATCGAGCACTTCCTCGACCAGGTAGTCGAGGATGAAGCGGTGGCTGCCGCGGAAGTCCCGGATGAAGTCGTCGACGGCGTCCCCGGAGAGGGCACGCGAGCGAACCGACAGCGCGGCGAGCTGGAGCCCGGCGACCCAGCCCTCCGTCTTCGCCTCCAGCACGCCGACCTGTGCCGGGTCCAGGTCGACGTTCATCACCGCGCGCAGGAACCGCCCGGACTCTTCCGCGGTGAACCGCAGGTCGTCGGCCCGCAACTCGACCAGCTCACCCCTGCTCCTCATCCGGGCCAGCGGCAGTTGGGGGTCGGCACGCGTGGTCATGGCGACCACGACCTGCGGAGGGAGGTTCTCCAGCAGGAAGGCGACAGCCTGGTGAACGTCCGGGCTCGCTGCCCGATGGACGTCGTCCAGGGCGATCACGGTGGGTTCCTGAATCTCCAGCTCGTTGATCACGCTCGCGAGCAGAACCTCGGTAGCGACCGGACGTCCCGTGCCGAGGAGGGCGTGAGCCTCGGCGAAGGTCGTTGCGTCGCCGCGCGCCAACGAATCGACCAGGTCGGAGAGGAACTGCCGTATGTCGGTGTCCGACTCATCAAGGGTGAGCCAGGCGATCCTCGACGGGCCGATCGCCGGCGAGACGCCGAGTTCGGCGAGCCATTGCGTCAACAAGGTGGTCTTGCCGAAGCCGGGAGGAGCCGCCAGAAGCACCAGGCGTGGGAGGTGCTCCTTCGACGCGAACGGGTTGGCGAGGCGAGCCCGTTCGAGCAATGCTCGACGCGGCGGCGGCACACGAACCTTGGCGCCCAACGGCATCTCCACACCGTAGCCGTCACGGGGCACGGCAGCACTCCCTGCTCTGGGGGCTCACCCCGCGGTCGGTCTGCTGAGCAGTCGGGCCCGGAGCCGGTGGAGTTGGGGCATCAGACCATAGATCACGATGGGCACGGCAATCGTGGCGAGGATGAACGTGCGTAGCACCGGGTGCTGGCTCGCCAGAAGGGGTCCGACCGCGAGGTTGAGCAGGGTCAGGGTGGGAAAGACGGCGGACCAGATCATCAGTGCCAGCTCGTGCTTGTTCGGCGGCCGCAGCGGCGGCTGTGCGCTGTCCGGGCTGATTTCGGGCGTGCTGGATCCTGTAGTGGACATGGGGAGTTCCTTCGGTTTGTCGGGTTTGTGCAGAGGGTGTGGAGAACGACAGCTACGCGGTCATCTGGCTGCGGCTGTGCGGTGAGCGTGGACGGCGGTGGCCACGTCGTCCTCGACCAGGTCGTTGTTGATGTCGATCGCAGCAGCGGAGCCCTCGCCCGCTGCCGTGATCACCTGTGCCCTGGGGTTGGCGGCGTTTCCCGCCGCCCAGACACCCGGCTCGCTGGTGCGCCCGGTCGAATCGACAGTGGCCCATCCTGCGGAGTCGGTCTGAGCGCCGAGGCTCTGGAGAAGCGCGGAATTGGGCACGAGTCGGGGACGGACGAAGATGGCATTGCGGGCAACCGTCGTCCCGGTCGAGAGCCGGATCCCGGTCAGGCGGTCGTCCTCGACGACGATGCCGTCGACCTGGTCGTCGACGATGCGAATGCCGCGGGCGTCCAGCCGCTCACGCTGCTCGGCAGTCACGGCGCTGCCGAGGGCGAAGTAGATCACGTCGGCGGACCACTGCCGGACCAGGAGCGCGTGGGCGATCGCCTCGTCGCTGCCGCCGATGACCCCGATCGGCTGGTCGCGGACCTCGTAGCCATGGCAGTAGGGACAATGGAGCACGTCGCGGCCCCACCGTTCGCGCAAGCCCGGGATGTCGGAGATCTCGTCCACCAGTCCGGTGGTCACCAGGACCCTGCGGGCGCGCACTGGATCGCCTTTGTCGAGGATGGCCTCGAAGCCGGGCCCGCCGTTGTCGCTGGTTTCCAGCCGTTCAACGGACGTGACTGACGCGGTGAGAAGCTGAGCCCCGTACCCGGACGCCTCCTGGCGGCCGGCGGCGAGGAGTTCGGACGGCGGGAGTCCGTCGTGGCCGAGGTAGCCCTGCATGTGGGCGGCTCGCGCGTTGCGCGGATGGCCGGCGTCGACGACCAGGACCGATCGCAGGGCGCGGGCGAGGACGAGGGCAGCGGACAGTCCGGCGGCTCCCCCACCGACGATCAGGACGTCGTACGAGTTCATGGGCCCAAGGGTGTTCCCCTGTGGCGATCGTGCCAACGGTTGTTGCTGTTTCCGGGAATGGTGGGCTTGAATCTTCGTCGTGACCAGCTCAGCGCGCACGGCGTCCGGCGCCGCCGCCGATCTCACCGCGGTCCTGGACCTTGTGGGGCCGAGACTTCGCCGGGTGCGGGAGGCTCGGGGCCTCAAGCTCACCGAGGTGGCGGCACGGACCGGGATCTCGAAGAGCACCCTCTCGCGCCTGGAGAACGGCCAGCGAAGGGCGAGCCTCGAGCTGCTCTTGCCGCTGACCCAGCTCTACCGGGTACCACTGGACGACCTCGTCGGCACACCGGACACCGGCGATCCGCGGATCCGCCTCAAGCCCCGACGACTCAAGGGCCGGACGGTGTTGCCACTGACCCGTCCCGGCGGCATCCAGGCATGGAAGATCCTGGTTCCCGCAGACCAGACCGCCCCGAGACCTCGCTCCCACGACGGGTTCGAATGGCTCTACGTCCTCTCCGGACGCCTGCGGCTGGTGATCGGGCCGCAGGACCTGACGCTCGGGGTTGGGGAGGCGGTCGAGTTCGACACCCGCGTACCCCACTGGTTCGGCAGCACTGGAGAGGGCCCCGTGGAACTACTCAGCGTGTACGGAAGGCCCGGAGAGCGTGCACCGATCCGGCACGGTGTCGCCACAGTTCACGGCTGACCAGCGGCCTTAGCGGCTGCCACCAGCGAGGGCGTCCATGCGGACCCGGTCGTCCTCTGACAAGGTCAAAGACCCGTCGGGCTGACAGGATTTGAAGGCCATAACGAATGCTTGGACTAAACTTCGCGATAACGGACAGAAAGGGTCGATCGAGCGTCTTGACTAGGGTGTATGCTTTCTAGGGTCGTAGCCGGACGCGGACACGTGCAGCCCGGTCCCGACAGGCCATAAAGTACGCGAAGTGCACGAAACGCATTGTCCGGAGATGACCGCAAATGACCGCAGAAATGCAGCTAAATAGCCGCTCGAATGTCGTTCCGCTGCGGCGCTCGCAGCCGGAGCCGCGGCGCACAGGGCAGCGTCTGAAGCGGCGCGCTTTCGGAGCCGTCCGGGAGCTCGCGTCCGGCCGGTTCCAGGCCTACTACACCGTTCAGGGGAAGCGGTATCTCGCGCCGACAACCTTCTTCACCCGCGGTGATGCGAGCGCGTGGTTGGCCATGCGAGAGGCGGAGCTGGTCGAGCACCGGTGGAAGCCCGCTCCCCCGCCGGATCAGGAGAAGGTGCTGTTGGGCGACTACTTCGAGATCTGGCTGGCCGGCCGCGATCTCTCCCCCAAGACGGCTTCCGCCTACCGCAGCCTCTTCCGGGGCCGGCTGGCCATCTTCGAGGACTTCAGCCTCGACGAGTTCACGCCAATGATGATCAAGCGGTGGTGGGAGGAAATGGACAAGACCCACCCGTACGGCGCCCGCCGCGCCTACGAGCTGTTGCGCGCCATCCTGGCGACTGCCTCCCGGCCCGACGAGGACACTGACCGCCCACCCCTGATCCCGTTCAACCCAGCGCGGCTCAGCGCCAAGACTCTCAGGCGGGCCGCAGGCGCAGCTGGGCACTTCCGCCGGCCGCGGACGCGCGTCCAGCCGGCGACCCTCGAAGAGCTCGACATCATCGTCCGGGAAATGCCCGACCGCTACCGGGCGATGGTGTTGCTGGCCGCCTGGTGCGCGCCGAGGTTCGGGGAACTGACCGAGCTCCGCCGCAAGGACCTGGTCATCCGCAAGGACAAGCAGGGGTACCCGGTCTCGGGCGTGGTGCACATCGTCCGCGCCGTGGTGTGGCCGGCGGCCGACGAGCCGCTGATCAAGGAACCCAAGTCCGAGGCCGGGATCCGTGACGTGGCCATCCCGCCCCACATCCTGCCGGCGCTCGTTGACCACCTCGACAACTGGGCAGCTCCAGGGCCGGAGGGGCTGTTGTTCCCCGCTGTCGAGTCCGGCGGCCATATGAAGAGTGGTGCGCTCTACAAGGTGTACCGGCGAGCCCGAGCCGTCGCCGGACGCCCAGACATGCGCTGGCACGACCTGCGCCACACCGGTGCCACCATGGCAGCCCAGGCCGGTGCCACCCTCGCCGAACTGATGAACCGCCTGGGCCACGCCAACGCCGCGGCCGCGCTCATCTACCAGCACGCGGCCGCCGGCCGCGACGAGGAGATCGCCCGAAGGCTGTCCGCGATGGCGGAGGGCCGAAACCTTGCCGAGTAGAGGCGCACTTCAGCGCCCCAGCTACGTTGAGGCCTGGCAGGCCTCATCATGGGATCGGACGCGCGGGTGCTCATCGCCGACGGCACAGGTCCCACGTATCATCGGGACATGAGCGCAGCCGAGCATGAGGATGACCTCGTGGCGCTCGTCGTGCCGTCCGAGGTGGCAGCGGCCGTGAAGGCACGAGTGGATTCCGGTGAGTACGCCAATCAAGGCGACGTTGTCCGAAACGGTCTTCGCCTCCTCACCGAAGAGGACGCACTCCTGAACGATCCCGAAGTCGAACTGTGGCTACGAGAGGTGGCCGTCCCGATTGCGGAAGCCACCCTCGCCGATCCCCCTCGTTCGATCCCGGCTGACGAGGTGCGAGCCCACTTCGCCGCGCGCCGTGCCGCGCGCACATGACGCCACGGCGCCCGCTCTTCTCCCCCGAAGCTCTCACCCAGCTCAACGAACTCGAGAACTACCTGCTCGAACATGCGAGCGCCGGTGTGGCAGATGCGTACCTGGACCGTCTGCTGGACTTCTGCGATCGGATAGCGCTCGATCCGGTCGCCGGGCACAACCGGGACGACCTCCTGCCAGGACTGCGGACCCGGACCTTCGAGAGGAGCCGCGTCCTGTGCTTCCTCGTGCTCGATGAGGACGTCCACATCATTGGCATCTTTGGCACTCGACAGAGCTGGGAAGAGCGTGTCAGCGATCTTCGCTGACCGGCTCGGGGCGATCCCGATCAGGCCCTACGGTTTGATGTCATGACGCAGTCCAGAGAGATCTACGGGAGCCGCTCTCTTCCGGCGGGCTTCCGGCACCCGCACGCCTCCGAGGAGGCTCGCGAGATCGCCGAGGCAGGCATGATCCTCAGGGTCCAGGTCGGATCAGGCGTTCACGGCACCTCGATCAGCGGTCAGGACGATCGCGACGAGATGGGCATCTGTCTGGAACCGGCCCGGTTCGTCACCGGCCTGGCGCGGGTTCCCCGCGGCATCGACGGCGACAACGTCAACGTCGAGTTCGAGCAATACGAGCGGCACACCGTGTGGGACGAGCCCGGCGGCCTTGCCAATCGTTCGGGTGCTGGCGACCTGGACGTGGTCATCTACTCGGCCCGCAAGTGGTGCCGGCTCGCGCTCGCTGGAAACCCGACGGTACTGCTCGCGCTCTTCGTGCCCGACTCCGACGTCGTGTATCGCAATGCGTACGGCGTCGAGCTTGTCGATAACGCCCATCGCTTCGTGTCCAAGCTCGCGGCCGACCGCTTCCTCGGCTATCTGGAGTCTCAGCGAGCGGCGATGGTCGGCGAGTCGAAGGCGCGGACGAATCGGCCCGAGATGGTCGCCGTCCATGGGTACGACACGAAGTTCGCCATGCACGCGCTTCGACTCGGCGTCCAAGGCGCCGAGCTCCTGACCACCGGGCGGATCACCCTTCCAGTCCCAGAGCCCGACCTGAGCTACCTGCGACAAGTCCGGCGCGGAGAAATCCCGCTGGCCGAAGTGATCGACCGGATCGACCACGCAGCAGGCCGCCTGGTCCAGCTTCGGGACGCCACCGGGTTGCCGCCACAACCCGACAGACGTTGGGTCGACGCATGGCTGCACCGATCGCATCTCTCTTTCTGGAGAGAGGCATCTTGACGGTCTGCTGGGGACGTGAGCCGCACCAGCCGTTCGGTCATGTTGTCGGGGTGCTGACGATCTCAGATTGAAGCTGAGCGAACGCATAACCCCAATCGATCCGTTCCTGTTCGAGGCGACGATCGTCGTCGCGAAGGCGGACGAGTGCTCGCCGTTCTGACGCCGTGAGATGCCCGATGTATCCCCTGTAGGGCTGAGGTTCCGAGACCGCAAGCGCACCGAACTTGTCAAGCGTCGCTTCGTCCATCAGCACCGACTCGACTTGCGGAATGGCCGCCCGAAGCCGCCCGAGGATGGCGAAGCCGTGACTGTCCAGGTCACCCCAGTACAGAACACGGGCCCCGTTCACCCAGTCAACACCGGCGAGTTCCGTTGCGGCATACCCGTTACCGTGGAGGGCGACGAGTCCCGGAGTGCTAGTGAGCGCGGCGAGACACTGCAGGTTCTCGCAGATCAGCACGCATCTCGGCCTCCAGCTCAGCGTCGACAACTCGCTTGTGGGAGCCGTGAAGTCCAGCATTCCGCCCGCGATCGAAGTGTCGAGCACGCGCACTCGAAAGCGTCGAGGTTCCTTGCGGAGTCCGAGCCCGTCGATACCGGTGATTGCACCTACGAGCCGCTCAACCAGCCCTTGGTGCGTCTCCAGCCACTTGGTATGGACCCCTGGGACTGCGACTTGGCGCGATAGGAGTCCCGAGTCAGGGTTCGCGAGGAACCAGTCGACCACCGCGATCAGAACCTCGACATCGGCGTCGTCCAGCTTGCCAAGACCGCCTGCGGCACCGGGCAGCGCGCGGAGGACCGCTTCGCCAGGCCAGGCTTCGCGAAGCCGCAACGTGACTCGCTTGAGGTGGCTCCAGGAGGCGCGTTCACCTGCGAGCAGTGCGATCGAGGACGCGCCTGTGACGCGCGCGCGCAGAGGCAGCTCCTGGACCCCGTAGCTCGTCCATCGTCTCCTGACCCAGTCGACAGTAACTCCGGCGATGTCGAAAGCACGCCACACCTGTGCCCAGGCCGCCACGTCGGCGGGACAGGAGCCGGCGGCCGCCTCGGTTGGGGGTTGCAGAGGGAAGGCCATCTCAAGTGCTTCGCCAAGGTCGTCCTGTCCGAGCCAATTCTTGTGGCCGCCGCGGTACTTCTGTGCGGCCCAAACGCGGAGCTCGTTCGGGGTTCTCACACGAGGGTCTCCATCACGGGTTGTGGGGTCGCGGGAATGCTCTCGACCGGATTGGTCTCGAACGACATGATCTCCAACCTCGACCCGGTTCCCGCATCGTTGACCACAAGGGCCGCTCCCCCGACGTAGTCCTCGAGCGTCTGGAGCATCTTCAACGGGGTGGCGAGAAGGAGCTGGAACCCGAAGGTGCGGAAGACGTCAAGGCCTGCCCGGGTGAAGGCCGGATCAGTCTTGTCGAAAGCTTCGTCAAGCACAACGAGGCCGTAGGCGGGGTGAGTGTCCCCTTCCCTGGCCAGCTGATAGCGCAGAGCAGCAGCCAGGCAGAACACGACGAGCTTCTGCCGTTCACCTCCGGAGAGTCCTCCGGCTCCTGTGAAGTAGTCGACCGCCTTCCCATCAACGTCTCGCGCCTCCGCGACGAACTGGACGTGCAGTCGTGTGTCGAGGCACTGTTGCCGCCATCGAACGTCGGCAGCCTCGGTGGACGATAGCCTGCGGAGAAGATCCCGGAGCACGAGGAATCGTCTCTCTGCCTGTTCACGCGCCTCGGGTCCGAGCTCGGAGCCGAGGGCATCCTCCAGGGAGCCGGACGTGATCTCGGCGAGTGTCTGTAGGAAGAGGGTTACCTCTGGCAAGCGCCGGTCATCAACCCGGACATGGAGGAATTGGCCTGGTGCGAACTCCGTTTGGCGCAGCGACCTGTTGATGGGATCCACGCGCTCTCGGATCTCGCGGCGTGAGTTGTTCAGGAGTTGCGAGAGCTGTCCGATGTTGTTGCGCGACTGTCCCTGGAGCAGGTCGAAGAAGCGGTTCTCGAACTCAGGGAGTCGATCGGCCTGAAGTGCATCGAGGATCGTCAGGTAGTCGGGAAGGTACTCCACCTGAGTCGCGAGATCCGCAGCCTGCGCCGGCCAACCGTCGCGGTACCGCTGCATGACCGCCTCAGCGTGACGTGCCGATGCCCCGAGGCGCGCGGTGACTAGTTGTTGCTCGTTGTGGAGGGTTTCTCGGACGTCACGCGCGGCGGCGTCAGGATCTTGAGAGATCTGCGCGTTGAAACGCCGCGACAAGGCGTCCGCAACGTCGATGGGCACCTCGGGCAGCCCGTCAAGCTTCGTCTGCCATTCGGTCCTTCGCTCAACGAGCTGGTCAAGGCTCTGGGATAGGTTCGCTCGCTTGTCTCTGAGAGCGCGCGCTTCCTTCTCTTCCTCCCTGTAGCTGGTGTCGGCGCGGTCGAATGCAACCTTCGCCTCGTCGAGACCCTCGTTCGTAAGGCGGACTGTCTCTGCTCTCTGGGCGTTCAGGGCGAGTGCTGCTTCACCTGCCTCGACATCGATGTCTTCCCAGTTGAGGGCCAGGAGATCGTTCAGGTGGCCAAGGGTCTGGGTCCGTGCGTTCGCGGAATCGTCAGCCGCGTCGCGATCACGAAGTGCCGAGTCTTCCCGCTCCTTCGCGATCGCCAGGTCCGCCTCCAGAGCCTCTCTCTTGGCTGCGATCGAGGATCCGAGCACCCATCGGCGACGGTCGTCGATAGCGCTGCGGTCATCCTTCTCGTGGCGCTTCTCCGAATGCTTGATCTGGCCAGTCCGGGTGACGGCACGGCGCGCTGCGCGGAGTTCAGCGACTGATCCAACGCACGCGTAGTCGAAGCGCGAAGTGAGCTGCGCGCTCATCCACTCGGTGAACTCCGAGGGCAAGACAGAAACCTTGTTGACGAGGGATCTTCCATCCTCGACCGCTCTGGTGTCCGGAGATTCGGCTGACACGTGTTCGTAGACCAGTCGTAGCCTCAAGTAGGTGTCATCGACGTACTCACTGACGTGAGGGTAGAGGTCGCCGGGCACGAGGAGCGTGCGGGCAAACGTGCGCAGGACTCGTTCGATGGCGCCGGTCCAAGCAGAGTGATCGGGAAGCACTTCGATCAACTCCCCGGCGAAGGGTAGCCGGGACTTGTCGACGCCCGTCTCGGCAATGAGCGCGTCTCGCAGCTGGATGAGGCCTTCGTCGATTGTGGATCGCTGCTCCTCCAACGTCTTCAGTTCAGCGGCAAGCGTTGCCGCGTGGCGTCGCGCGTCTACATGTGCCCCACTCAGTCTGTGTCGATCCTCCTTCTCTGCCTTGGTTTCGGTCACTTGCTCCTGAGCGCTCGCGATGCGCCTGAGGAAATCCCGCATGCCGCTCTCCTGATCCGGAAGGGAGAGTCCGCAGGCCGTCGAGATGCTGGTGTACCGCGACCGCTGCTTGGTGACCCATTCGAGCCTCTTGGCGAGCAGCTCGTGCTCACTCTCAAGCGCTTCAAGTTCTCGACCTCCCAACCCGTTGACGACCTGGAGGGCCGCGTCGCGATCCTGCTGGCGTGCAGCCACCGACTTGTCTGCCCGGACGACTTCTTCCTCGAGTGCCTCCACGCTCTTCGCGAGCCTATGGGCGTGTTCTGCCGTCCGCTCGAGCTGACGAGTGATCCTGACGGCTTCGAGATGCTCGGATTCTGCTGCGAGCCGCTGGCTGTCCTCTAGCAGCTGAGCCCGCTCAGCCTGCCTTTGCCGCAGCGGGCTAAGGGTCTCTGCTTGCTTGCGCGCATCGACCACGCTGGCATGTGCAGCGGAGAGTTCCTGAAACTGCTCCGTTGCCTGACCGACGAGGCTGAAGCTATCTGGCGCGTCGAGCATGAACTCCCTCAGGAGAGTGTCCAGGCTCGTCAGGTTCTTGGCGGATTGGGTCTTGTGCAGCAGACGCTGGGCCTGGTCCGAGGCCAGTCCGAGGCGGCGCTGCAAGCGGACCGCGAAGTCGGGATAGGACGTGCGAACCACCCAGGTGGGATGGGAGGTGCTCAATCGTCGCGACTCGAGGCCGTTCTCTGCGAATGGTGCGAGAGCCAACAAGTCGACCGCTTCTTCAGCCAGGATGAAGAGCGAGCCGAGCCCATCGCTCGAGTTCGTTCCCCGCTGGATGTGGAAGAGCCGGGCGAGCGTCGTGATCGCGCCAAGACCGTTGTCGAAAGTCAGTGCGATCCCCGTCCATGTCGCACCCGTGCGCAGGTACGCGGTTGCCACTTCTCCGCTGTCTGCGTCAGCTTCCCGCTTGAACGCGCCCCGGACGTACGACACGAGAGACCGTGACTTGTCGCTTACCCCGCCTTCCTGAGCTGCGGCGTTGAACTGCAGCCACTTCGGCTGCACCAGGACAGCCGCGATAGCGTCCAGTAGCGACGACTTCCCTGAGCCCGACGAGCCGGTAAGCAACAGACCCGCTCTCGGCACGGGGAGATCGAATGAGCCATGAAACGTGCCCCAGTTGACCAGCTGGATACGCGCGAGTCGGTTCTGACCGTCGGTGATCACACCGCCTCCCCAGCGCCGTTCTCGCCGGTCGCGCGAGCAACCAGACCGCGGAGTTCGCGGGCGACGGCAATCACTTCGTCAGCATCGAACACCATGGCCAGCACAGGAGAGATCTCGAACCGGCCATCCTCGGGTGTACCCAGCAGCACGGACGCATTCTTCATCTTCTCCACTGACGCGTTGACTCTCCTGGCGTAGGTCGCTGAGTCCGTGTCCGCGGCGGACCTGTACACGGCGAGATGGTCGTCCAACTCGTCACGGCCCACGAACACCCTCGACGCCGCGGCCTCCGCGCGCAACAACTGCTCTCGGAGATACAGCACGAGCGCGGTGTCAATCAGAGTCAGCGGCGTGCTCCGGATAACTCGTGGCAGTTCCACATCCGGCGCACTCATGTTCCGCACGAAGGCCAACCCGGCATCCCGGTCAAGAACCAGTTCAAGGAACAGATCGCCGAGTCGTTCGCGGACCACGCCCTCGTGCGTGACCAGGGTCGGCCATAGCTGGGAATGCCTCTCCCGCATCACATACGGACCCTTGAGCAGCTGGACCAACACTCGGCGGACGGCCTCGGGAAGGCCGCCACGATCAGTCGGGGTGAGGCCGGTCGGACCGTCTGGTGCACCTGAGTCCGATACCTCGGAGGACGGCATGACATCTTCGAAGACACGACGCGGCAAAGGTGCGTTCATGCCGACCTCCAATCGTCTGGGACGTGATCGAAAAGGTAGCGCCCAACGCTGACAGATCTGTTCAGTCCGGCGACGCTCACCCAGGACATGACCTCAGTGCCGGAACCCCGAGTACCGACCGAGTGGGCTAACAGGATTAACCCCACGATGGAGGCGAGGCCTTGGGTCGCGGGATGCTCGCCCAGTACGTCTCCTACCGTTGCTAGCGGACGCTGTTCCAGAGTCTCGATTACGGCGCTTCGGAGTTCCTCGAAGTCGATCTCGCTCTCGCGGACCTGGCGCCGCAACGCTTCCAGGTCGAGCATGGCGCTCTCTCGGGGAACCACCGGGTCGGCCGTCCGTACGTCCGCTGGGTTGTGGAGCCGCCAGCTGGAAACAGATGTGATCGGTATCGAACTGGCGTCGAGCTCATATCCGGAGGGATCGAAGGGGCGCATGACCCGCGAGGCTTCGAACGCGGCGGCACGTGCGTCTGCAAGTGCCTCCCCAAGCCGCCGATGCTCCCGATATGCATGTGACTCGACGAAGCGCCGAAGGCTTCGCGAGAATCCGGTCATCGCGCTCCGGACTTGGGTGCTTTCACGTTGCAGCGTCGTCAACAGGCGTCGAAGGAATACGGCCTCGTCACGGGTCAGCGCAGCGGTGAAGTCTCTGTCCAGGACAGCGGACACCGACTCGTCGAGACCAGCTGCACGCTCGGCGTCGAGCACTAACGCATGGAAGGCGTTGAACGTCCGCCCCGCGTCCGAAGCCTCGATGAGATCAACCCCAGAGAACACCTCCTCCAGGACGTCGCCGCGGGAGCCGGCCACGCTGATGATCTGCTCCCGCAAGTTTCGATTGAGCTGGTCCAGGTCGGCACTGACTTGAGCGAAATCGCCGGGGATCTCGCTGGCAAGGTGCAGGATCTCGTCCAGCCGCTCCAGGGCTAACTCGTCGGCCAATGGCTGGTAGCGGCCGGCCTTGACGTTCTCGATCTCTGCATCGATCTGAGCTCGTTGCTTCTCGAGAGTCTCAAGCCGGGACGCCTCCTCCGGATCTGTGTCGTGGGCGAGTCGAGCAAGCTGCTCGGCGAGGTTCGTGAGCCGTGAGGATGTGACACTCGAGTGAGGAGTCTCCAACTGCGCGGCCCAGCGGACGGCGGCTTGAGCTGAGGCCGACAGTTCTACGGTCTCCTCACGCCCCTCGCCGGGCCGGCGGTCTAGAAACCCCTGGCGCGCCCACTCCGACAGATACTCCTGCGCAGTCCGATGGAGATCAAAGCCCGCGTCTCGCAGGACCGAAAGATCGTCGCTCAGGTACTCCAAGAAGACGACCGCAGGCACGACTCTCTGCTGGCCACCAAGACGCTCCGAAAGGACAGCGACGATGACCGGCATCAAGTCAGCGCGCAGGATCCTCAAACCTCCGCCGGCGCCCTCCATCCGCCGCAGGGCGGCCGCGCGGGCGGCTACTCGATCACTGCTCATCCGGCGCTCCCGATGCACGGCACCGATCGCCACTGGCTGAGGCTCCACGGCAATGCTGGTCCAGTTGCGCAAGCACCCCAGGTCCTCCAACGCGAGCGATCACCTTCGGGTCGCCGACGACGACCAGACGGTCTGTTGCCCGGGACATGCCGACATAGAGGCGTTCCCGGCTACGATCGCGGGTTCCGTCTTCGTTCACGCAGAGAACCACTGCGCGGCGCTCCATGCCCTTGAAGCCGAGGACGTGCCCGTAGAACACGTCTTCGTTCGACCAGAACTCGTCCCAATAGCCCGCGAACCCGAGGGTCTCCTGGCGTTCCTTCTGGACGGGGTGACGGGCACCCATGGTGAGCAGCGCAACGTCCTTGGGCTCCCAGCCTTCGTCGAGCAGCCGCTCGATCTGGTCGTCGGCGGCGTCGATCGCGTCCGCGGTGGAGACCGACACGAACTCCACCTGCGGGCCGTCTCCCCCGCGCAGCACCATCGATGTCGGGGCGAGCGGGACGAAGCTCTGCGCGATCTGTCGCGTGTTCCTCAGGTTGTGGTCCAAGACCAGCGGAATCATCGCCAACGGCGGACGCCCGAACCGGGCGAACACGCGTTGCCGCTCGTCGCTGTAGGCGAAGATGCCGCTCGACGCTTCGTCGCGAAGCGCGCCGACCAAGGGCGTCCACCAGTCCTCGGCGAAGTCTTGCGCCTCGTCGACGATGACGGCGTCGAACCGAGCCTCGGGAGCAAGTTCGGCGGCGCGGGCGGCCATGAGCGCCGGCAGCTCGACCTCCCAGAAGTCGGAGTCGTCGCGAGAGCCGGTGATCTCGATCCCCCACTCGCGGGCCAGGTCCTCGAACGTCCCGACGAAGGCCGGCCGTTTCGCAGTCGATCCGGTCAGCAGGGACCTTCGCAGGTGATGGGCGAGTCCGTAGCTGTAGCAGACGACAGCCACTCGTTGGCGCCCTCCGGTGGTTCGGCCACTCGCCAGGTCGGACGCCTGGCGGATGGCGAGGACCGTCTTGCCGCTGCCGGCACCACCGCGGATCTCGACCCTGTTCAGCAGGCGCGTGACACCCAGGAGCTGGGTCTGCTCCATGGTCAGCCGGTCCGCGAGAGATGCCCGGTCTTCTGCGATGGCAACGACGCCCCGCGTGGGCAGGTTGCGGCCGACGAGGATCTCGCGGATCAGGTCGACGTCGTCGTGAGTCGGTGGCCTGGCGTCGGAGCGATGCAGCGAGGTGGCGTCCCAGACTCGCCGACCCACCGCACCGAGATCGTCCTTCCCGGAGACCTGCCATCTCGGGCAGTCGGGTGTGGCGAAGGTATCGGCGAGACTGGTGCGGGCCAGGACGACATGGTGACTCCAGCGCACCCTGGTCCTCGACCATCGCGGATCGGTCTCGACGAAGTTCCGCAGGGCGTAGCCCGCATCACGCGCCTGGTCGACCGGGTGGATCTGCGTGTCACCTTCTTGCCTGGCGATCATCCAGCGCCCGTCAGGCTCGACCCAGACATGGCTGCCCTTCACTTCGACCACGACGATTCCGGAGTCGGGCATGAGGGCGACCAGGTCCGCCTCATGGTCCTTGTGGCGATCGGAGAGCCGGTAGTTGGCCAAGAGAATGCAGTCGTCACCCAGTTGGCGCTGGAGCCGCTGCCAGACCTCCCTTTCGGAGGGAGTGACGAACGACGGCTGGTTCGGCACAGAGACGGCCACGCTGGCTCCCCAAGAGATGCAAGTTCGACGTTCCAACCATGTCACCCCCTGTGCAGCTCCGGTGCCCAATTCGCGGGGTCCCTATTCGCCTGCGCGATCAGCTTGCCCAGAGTCAGCGGGGCCGAGCACGAGTGTCGGTTGCATCAGTTACGTTCTGTCTGAGGGCCGAATCCGGCTCGGCCTTCATGTCTGCCAGCCGCCGGACCCGACGTGAAGGACGCTCTATTGACCCTCGATCTCGAGCGTGATTGCCGTGATCCTGTCGACCGGGTGCGTTGGGTTGGAGAGCCTCCACTCAATGCGGGGAGGCTTGGTGGCTCACAAGCAGTTGGCGGACCCCGGCACCACAAGCTGCTCGGACATCGTCGGTCTCCTTTTCCTGCGCTGGTTGGAGCCGGCTCCCGAGAGAGTGCAGCCGCCTCACGAGCCCTTCGAGCTGGTCGCCGTCGATGAGGCGCAGCGAACCGATCGCGACCTTCATCGGAGACCCGGACCTCCGAACAGCGTGCTGGATCGCAGCGCGGGGTTTGGACTACCACCCGGTTGCCCCCCGGAAAGTCACGCCCGGGTCTTGGGAGTGCCGTCGAAACGACTCGTGCCGAGCTCAGTTCGTGGCAGGCTGCCTCTGGAGAGTTCCGGTGTACGTCGCATCCGGCTTCGGCAATCGAGGCGCCTCGTTCCGCGGTAACTCCCAGGATCAAGCCGACGACGCCGTCGAATGAAGGAAGTTCGGTCATGAGTGAGGTCAAACCCGCGCCGTCGTCCACGAGTCCGCACGAGAACTGGTTGGACTCGGACGAGGGGAAAGCCCGGTACGCGTCACAGACGACCGAAGTTGCGGCCGCGCTTGAGGTGTGGAAGAAGGGGTTGCTCACCGTTTCCGGCGCGAGCCGTCTGGTGAATTACAAGCCGACCAAGTCGCGATCGGTGACGATTGATTCGCCCAGTGCAGACGACATCCTGAGACGCCTCGACGCGGGTGGGGAGTGGACCTTCGAGGGCCTTCAGGAGGATGCAGCCGAGCAGAATCCTGCGGATCCCGTTGCGACAACGGCTGCTCAGCAAGCTGTTCTCACCTCCAGCACGCCCCACAAGGACCTCGGACCCGTCCTTCGCTCGATCATGCGTCAGGCGAACACTGAATGGCTTGACCGTGGCTTACATGTGCTCTACCTGGCGTTCGGAATGCTCGAGTGGCGCGATGTTGACGACTCGCAGTACCTCAGCCCGCTCGTCCTTGTCCCGGTCGCCCTGATCCCGGTCGGACCCAAGGACATCCCCCGGCTGATGACCGCCGAAGACGAGCCCGTCCTGAATCCCGCATTGCGCGTTCACCTCAGCAGGATGGGAGTGGAGCTGCCAGCGCCCGAGGAACTGGACGGTCTAGACATCGAGCTCCAACTCATCGCCGTGCAGGAAACGGTCTCGAAGAGGGCCGGTTGGCGAGTCAACAGCCACGCGGTCCTCTCGATGTTCTCCTTCCACAAGGAGGCGATGTACAAGGACCTCGTCGAGAATGCGGACACCATCCTCGCCCACCCCATCGTGCGGATGCTCGGTACCTCCGATCCACTCAAGCAGGCGGCCGGCCTCGGCTTCGAACCGATCGATCCGGACGACATCGATCGCTTGGCCCCACCCGAGACCACGCCGCTCGTCCTGGATGCCGATTCGTCACAACGTGCCGCCATCGCGGGGGTCATCGAAGGTCACAGCTTCGTGATGGACGGCCCTCCCGGCACGGGCAAGTCGCAGACCATCGCGAACATGATCGGGGCCCTGATGCACGCCGGGAAGTCCGTCCTCTTTGTCTCAGAGAAGGCGGCTGCACTTGAGGTTGTCCGCAACCGCCTGACACTCGTCGGGCTCCAGCCGTATCTGTTCGAACTCCACAGCAGCAAAACAAGCCGGAAAGAGGTCGCGACTGAGCTCCTTCACTCGCTTGAGAACAAGCCGCGTCCTCCCGCGGGGATGAGCGAGCACGACCGTAGCTTGGCGGCCTCCCACCGTGAAGACCTCAACTCGTACGCATCCGCGATGAACGAAAGGCGAGAGCCGCTGGGACGCTCGCTTCATGAGGTTCTGGGCCGGATCTCACAGCTCGCATCAACCCCCCACGCCCCGATACCGAGGATCGGCGTCGAAGCGATTACCGCCGAGGACTACTGGCAGCTCCAGGAGCTGACCAGGACGCTGCAACTGTCCTGGCGCCCCGCCGAACAAGGGACGAGCTTCCTGTGGAAGGACGTCGTGGACAAGGCTCCCCTGGAGGAGCGCTTCCTCGCCGTTCGCAACAGCTCGGAAGAGCTTCACGCGGCCATGGCCGTGAATCCCGCCCTCGTGGAGGCATACGCGCTACGCACACCCAGCAGCGCCGTAAAGCTTTCGCGACTCCTCGATCTGCGGGAACAGCGGCCGGACGACGTTCCGGACGCCTGGCTCACTGCTGAGTCGCTGGAGCAAACCAGGCTCCGTGTCGCCGCACTCGCTGTCGACCTGGCGACGATCTCCCAGACCGAGGCGGATTGGCTGCAGTCGTCTGGAACTCCGTGGCGTGAGCTCGCTGGCTTCGCGACAGCGGATCCGTCGGAGGGTTGGGCAGGAGGTCTTGAGTTCGACGCCGAGCGTCTCACCGCGGACGGATGCGTCTTGTTGGCTGAACATCTCGGGGGGCTCGCGACGCGGCTCGAACACAGCCTTGCCAGTTCGCGGCGCCTCGCGCTCGCACTTGGCTTGCCTTCGCCGGCCACGATCCAGGACGTGGACCGAGTGCTCGCCCTGACCCAACTGGCCGCGGCCGCCGAGAAGCCGTTGGCGGAGTGGCTAACGACTGGGACTTCCACATCCGCCCGGGCTGCCAATGTCCTCGAGGCATCCATTGACAAGCTGGATCAGCTCGAAGGCGAAGCCAGGCCATACTTCACCGACGCGGCTCTTCAAGCACCCGTCGAGGACCTGCTGAATCGCTTCCGCAACCAACACAAGGGTCTGAAGAAGCTTGGGTCGGCTTACCGCACCGACAAGAAGCAGGTTTCGGAGATCATCGCGAACGACGTCGCGGTGGCGGAGGGCATCAAGGGCCTGGAGAAGGCCGTTGCCTGGGCGCGAGCCAACTTCGATTATCAAACGGAGGCACAGAGCAGCAGTCCGGCTCTCGGTTCATACTGGTCGGCGCGCGCGACGAGCTTTGAGGCGACAAGGCGAGCGTTGGCGGTAGCGGACCGAGCCAAGGTGCTTCTTGGTGGGCTCCCGATGACTCAACAGCTGATCTCACACCTAACCGAGACGTCCGCCTCAAGTCTTCTCGGCCCGGCCTCGGAGGTGGAGCGCCACATCACGGTGTGGCGCGCGAGTTACGCGACAGCGAGGTCCTGCAAGCGCACCAGTCACTGTTGCTCGACCCCCTTCCCGACGCGATCGCTTGGCTCCGGACCCAAGCCGACGAGGCAACCCGCATCGCGGCACGGGTTCGCGTCGTGGACGCCGCTCTCGACAACCTCTACACAACGGGGCAGAGCCAGCGGATCGTTGTCCTCTGGACACTCACCCGCGATGCGCGGGCAGCAATCGAGGCCAAGCGGGACGAATATCAGAGCAGCCTGGGCGGCCTCTATCGAGACACCGACTCCGATCTTGGTGCTCTCGACTCGGCCGTGGCGTGGGCCAGCAATGTCCGCGAAGAGACAACTGGTGCGCTCTCCTTCAAACAGGCGAGTGCCCTCACCGGGTCTCGCCCCAGCCCTCGACTCCTCGGCGCCAAGGCGCGCTGGGATGCCTCAGTCGAAGGCTTTCTCGTCGCCTTCGCAGAGAATCGTCGACATGACCTTCGAATGGATCTGGACGACTTCGACGGCGGGTCGCGGCTTGTCGACGAACTGGAAGCGGACGCCGCTGGTCAAGCGGAGTGGTTCCGATACGTCCAGCTCCGCGACCAACTCGCGCGGCTTGGGCTTGACGAGACGGTCGCCGCCTGCATCGAGCAGAGGATCTCCAAGGAGGACGTCCCCGGCGCCCTGGAGAAGGCCCTGCTCAGGGGATGGGCGAACAACGTGATCGCAGCCGACCCGAGACTCGCTCCCGGAACCACCGCGGAGCGGCGGGAACTGGTCGAGCGCTACCGGAGCCTCGACAACGAACTCATCCATTCAGCGCACAGTCGCATCATCCAAGCCGTCAACGCTCGGCGGCCGCAGTTCCTGGGCATCGGCGAACAAGGAGTAATCAAGCGGGAGGGCATGAAGAAGAAGCGACACATGGCCGTTCGCGACCTGCTCGCGAAGACCAGGTTGACGGTGCTCAGCCTCAAGCCGTGCTTCATGATGTCCCCCCTGGCAGTCAGCCAGTACCTGCCCCCGGAGATCAGGTTCGACGTCGTCATCTTCGACGAAGCCTCCCAGGTGACACCCAGCGACGCGGTCAACTGCATCTACCGCGGACACTCGCTGATCCTGGCCGGAGACGACAAACAGCTTCCTCCGACGTCGTTCTTCGAGAAGATGGACGAAGGCGATCTCGAACAGGAGGAGACCGACGTCAATGACTTTCAGTCCATCCTGGAACTGGGGAAAGCCTCCGGCGCCTTGCGGAGCCTGCCGCTGCGTTGGCACTATCGCAGCACTGATGACGCCCTCATCAACTACTCGAACTACAAGTTCTACGGCGGCAAGCTGGTCGTCTTCCCCAGCCCGGGCAGCAAGGCCGGGGACCCGGCAGTGTCGTTCCACAAGGTCAACGGCGTGTATCGCCGGGGTGCCACCGCGGACAACCCAATTGAAGCGGCAGCCGTCGCTGCACGCGTCATCGACCATTTCACTCGAACGCCGGCCCTGAGCCTTGGAGTTGTCACCTTCTCTGTGGCCCAGGCCTCGGCCGTGCAGGATGCCATCGACAAGGCCCGGGAAACCCACCGGGACCTCGACGAGTACTTCGACAAGAGCGAGCGACTGCACGCATTCTTCGTCAAGTCCCTGGAATCGGTGCAGGGCGACGAGCGCGACAAGATTATCTTCTCCATCGGCTACGGCCCTGACGAGAACGGGAAGACCACAACCAACTTCGGAGTGCTCAACCGCGACAAGGGATGGCGGCGCCTCAACGTCGCAGTTACCCGAGCCCGGAAGCGGGTGGAGGTGGTCTCCTCGGTGCGGGCCGGCGACCTGCCCCCCTCTCCCAACGAGAACGTCGAGTACCTGCGCTCTTACCTCGACTACGCCGAGCGGGGCATGCCTGCCCTCGCCATCAATCTCGGTTCGAGCAACGAGAGCCCTGACAGTCCGTTCGAAGAGTCAGTTCTGGGGGTCCTTACCCGGTGGGGCTACTCGGTCGAACCGCAGGTGGGGTCGGCCGGCTACCGCATCGACATCGGGGTCCGCCACCCGTCCCACCCAGGACTGTTCATGATGGGGATCGAATGCGATGGCTATCAGTACCACTCCGCCCCTGCGGCTCGTGATCGGGACCGGCTTCGAGAGGAGGTCTTGCGAGGTCTCGGTTGGAGACTGCACCGCATCTGGGGGACGGCCTGGTACCGAGACCGCGAAGGCGAGGAGAACCGACTCCGGCTAGCACTTGATCAGGCGCTTGCCAGCAACGGCGACGACGCGACAACCCCCAAACGGCGCGCCGCCGTTGACCTCGGCTTCGAGACTGTGGACCTCATGGACCGGCCCGTCTGGGCGGTGGAGTACACAGAGGCGGTAGTGCCACGCCTCCGCCGCTGGATCGATGTGTCAGAGCCAGGCTCCGGCTTCGACATGGTGGAAGGCGTCTTGCGAGTGATCGAGCGCGAAGGCCCTGTGCACATCGACGTTCTTCACCAGCGCCTGCGTGACGCGTGGGACATTGGGCGCATCGGGACCAAGATCCGCGAGAACATCGACACCGCGATCAAGCACTCGGGTGCAATGCGCGACGGCGAGTTCCTAACGATCGCGGACACAACTGTTGAGCGCGTCCGGACACCGTCAGACGTCACCCTTCGGCGCGCCGACCAGATCCATCCGGCTGAGCTCAGTCTGGCCATGAAACTCCTGCTCGCCGAGATGGGTTCAGCCTCGTCGGAGCAACTAACTACAGCCACCGCTCGCCTGTTCGGCTGGGGCCGGACCGGCTCTGAGATTCAGAGTCGCCTTGAGCTCATCCTTGACGGTCTCCTCAAGACGGGCGCAGTGCGCCGGGAAGGCGGCGCGCTGAGCCTGGATAACGAGACCGCAGGCACGGTCGAGCAGGAACGGAACTAGATTCGGAACGGTCCGGTCGCGACCCTAGGTCGCACGAGCCGACCGGAGACTCGACGTTTAGCCAGCCAGCTCGTGACGGCTGTTCCAAGCCTCGTGGCTGAGGATCGCAACCTGCTGAAGGAGCTCACGCGGGCTCGCGTCGAGAGCAAGCGGATACTCGACAATCCGAGTTTGGGAGTTTCGCACTTGCCTTGTGGTCGGGCCTGCGGTCCCTCGCGCGTAGACGAGCCAGCCTCGCTCGAGGCCGAGGGCCGTGCAGTACGCGAGCATCTGATAGTGATCGGCGTTGGGGTAGTTGCCGGAGCTGTCGGCGACCTTGTACTTGGCGTCGAAGACGATCTCCGGCTTGCCGCCCACCAGGTGGGCGATGTCGATGTTCATTGGGATCTCGCCCTTGGTCCTGCCTGCGCGGGGCACATCCAGCCAGCTCGGGTACTGGGCACGGGTGACACCCGGGTACTGCCGAAGCGTCTCGGTCAGCGCGGTGGTGACGAAGTCCTCAAACACCTTCCACATCGAGACCACGAAGGCCGCGACTCGCACGCCACCGGGGCCGGCTTCCGCGGAGCAGTTGCGCAGAATGACCTCCGCCAAGCGCAACGCGGGTTGGTAGCGCTCGTTCAGGCGGGACGGTTGCCACCGCGGGATCTGTTCCCGAGCGTGTAGGGGGCGGACGCCCTCAAGACGCCCATCGAGGTGGGCTAGGCGAGCGCGAATCTGGGGGTCAAGGCGAGGGACGGCGAGCATTCGGCGAAGTGCCAAACGCAGGATTCGGTTCTCGCTGATGTCGACGGTGAACTCGTCGTAGCTGACCTCGAGCGGCACCATCTGCCCAGGACGGCGAGAGATCTGATCGCCGATGCGGATGCGGCCACGAACAGTCCTTAGTGCGTCCTCCATTGTCCGGTAGCCCTGCAGAACGCCGCGTCCAAGCGCCCGCTCGACGAGGCGTGCGAGTGACTCGGCCAGCGCCGGCCAAAGCTCCGGCTCGTCGTCACCGATCACATCCTCAGGACGGAAGCCGGGATCCCGCGCATAGCCGAGTAGGAAGATCAGCTTGCTCAGCCCGACCTTCTCCTTGGGATTCACTTGCACCTGGAGCCCCGGGATAGACACCGCCCCGACCTTCCCGCAAGGCAGCAGGCGCCAGGATCCCCCGCCCTCAGGGCGCACTTCGACAAGACCAGTGCCCGCCAACACGGCGGCAAGGGCTTGGTCGAGACGCACCAGCCGGCCTTCGCGGTCGAGCTCATCCAGGACGGCGCGAACAGGGCCGACTGTGCGTTGGCCGGCACCAGAGATCACGGCAGCCTCCGCCAGGACGGTCATTCCGCTGGCGGCTTCAGGGATGCCCGCAGCGCGTCCAGCCCGAACCGCGCGTGGACCTCATCGCGCGTCAGCCGACCGTAGTAGTGCTCCTCCAGCAATGGCAGGATCTCGTACTTCCAGATCCGCCCGAGCCCGCCGGGAGTCGCTGCATCCGCCTTCATCAGGTAGGACGGCCCGATCCTCAGGTCACGATCGTGGTCTTCGATCTCGGCGTTCAGCGCGGCCAGTAGGTCAGCCCGCTCCCCGTCATGACCGTTCGCCGCAAGGAAGGACGCCAGCACGCCCTTCACCGGCTCGGTATCGGGATGCAGCTCGACGAAGGCGAAGCGTCGCCGGATCGCCGCGTCCACCAGGGCGATCGAGCGGTCGGCAGTGTTCATCGTGCCGATGATGAACAGATTCTTCGGCAGCTTGAATGCCTCCGTCGGCTGATACTGGAGGCGCATCGACTCGTCTCGGTACTCCAGCAGGAAGTACAGCTCGCCGAACACTTTCGCCAGGTTCGCCCGATTCATCTCATCGATGATCAGGATGAACGGCGCCTCTCGATTCTCCGCGGCCTCGCCGGCGATCAGTCGCAGCGGCCCCGGCTTCAACTCGAAAGACGCCTGCCCACCCTCGGACACTGGGCGGTAGCCCTCGAAGAAGTCTTCGTACGCGTAGGACGGATGGAACTGGACGAGCTGCGCGCGGCTCGGGTCGTCACCCACCAGGTACTCGGCGAGCTTCTTAGCCAGGTACGTCTTCCCCGTCCCGGGAGGCCCGTAGAGGACGATCTGCTGCCGCGTCTGCAGCAGATCCACGATCTCTTGGAGCGGTGGTTCCGGCATGTGCAACGACGCTGCCAAATCCGAGCTCACCGAGGGCAGCGCCGGCACCACGTCCGGCGGGGGCGGGGATGGGGACGATTCGACCTCGTCACCCTCGGAGACGACGGCCTCGTCGTCGGCGGGTAGGAGGGCACTGAGTGCATCAAACCCGGCGGTGATGTCCACGACCGTGCCTTGTCGATTCAGTAGCGATGTGATCGCAGCGTCTAGGTCGCTCTTGGGAATCTCCGCTTGCCACGACACCGCACGTCGGAGGATGGGCTCACCGTCTGGTCGATACTCGGCCTCGCCCGCCACCACACCGGCATAGAGGTTGTCGTTCGCGATGGTTGCGACGATGTCGTCTTCCTTCATGCGTGAGAGGAAGTCGAAGTACTCGTTCGCCAGCGCCAGTCGCTGGGCGTAGTCGACGTGCTGGTAACCGGCATCGACAGCAGCTCGAACGGCCTGCGTGTCGGTGCCAGCCTCGACGGTTGGCAGGTGCGTCGCCTGGACGGAGACGCACTCCTCTTCTTGCCAACGCGCCAGCAGCGATGCGCCGCTCTGGGTCGATCGCACCAGCCACGCTCGGCGGCCGGTCACTGCGGGGGTGCCGGGGCGCCAGCGCGCAACCCACGGGTCGCGATAATAATCGACCTTGCCCGGGCCGACTTGCCCCTGCAGCGCCAGCGTGATCGCGTACAGATCTCGCTCGAGGTCACCGGTGAGGCCGTCGGCTACGTCGGCGAACGCCTTCCTGATTCGCTCTCGATCATCTTTGTTCACGATGCCCGGGAACGTGCGCGGATGCAGCAAGTAGCAGAGCTCGGCGCGGGCGCCCGGAATCGTGTCACCTTCGGCGGAGTCGACCAGGTCGCGCCACGCCCAAGGGTCTGCCCACGCTCGGTCGCGCGCGGCATCGTCCCGCGCCCACCAGGCCCGCACCACCTCGATGACCGTCGAGAACGATCTCCAGATCAGCGTCCTCAGCACGAAGCCAGCACCGAACACGCCGTGCTCCATGGCAGCCGACGTCTCGATAGGGATGTGGACGGGCTCGACCATCATGGCGAGCACTTCCTTGACCCGTGTGCGCTTTGTCTCTGGCTTGATGTCGTCAGCCGGCAGGAGCAGAAGGCTAAGCAGCTCCGCAGCGAGCAAGACCACATCGTCGCCGACGGTGGTGAGTTGGTCGCGCAGCTTGTCAATGAAGGAACGTGAGCCGAGATCGGGATTCCCCACAAAGGCGCCGTGCAGCCGGTCGACGTTCTGTGCAGTCCAAACCCTTCGTCCTGGATCGAAGGCGGATCCACCAAGGCGCAGCCCATCCTCCAGCAGGGACCGAGCGGCGGCCAGCATCTCGACTTCGCCGTCACGGTTCGGTGCGATCCCCTGCCACCCGCCGTCCGGAGCGGGGCCGGGGGGCGGTGAGGACTTCTTCTTCAGCCGCTCCCACGTCTTGCTGCGTTCTTCAGCCGCCGCGAAGAGCTCCTCGGAATTGGAGTACTCGGTCAGCGCTTGGTGCCCTGTCTTGGTCATGCGGTTGTTCCCGACACCTGTCAGGACCCAACCTGCCTTATCGAGGTTCACCATGTACCAGTGAAGGTTGTTCTGTCCGCGTGTTTCGCCTCGACCGATTGGCGCCTTGTCATCGGTGACCTGCGGCCATGCGGCCTCGACCCGAGCCCACAGCTCACCCCACGGGAGTCCGGCCGGTTCACGGTCAAGCTCGACCAGCACCTGCCGCACCCTGTCGATCAGCCGCTGCTTGCGTGACTCGGCACTGTCCTCCGCCGGCGCGGTTGGCGCGATCTCGGTCATTCGTCCTCCTCACCCAGGGACTCAGAATCCCACGGTGATCGATACGGGACGCCGGTGTCGATGGCCTGCTGCATGGCGTCGCACGCCTCCAAGATCAGGCGCTTGGTGCGGTACTCGCCACAGTTCGCTTCGTCTTTCCGCTTCACGATCGGGAACGTCTCCATGATGTACTCGACATCTTCTCGGCCGAGCCCATAGAGGTGGAACAGCGCCGCATCCAACTCCGCGGCAATGCGTCGTCGAGTGCTCGAATCCCACGGTTGCACCTCACCATCCAGCGCTTCCGCAAGCGGCAGCATATCGACGGCGGTGAGTGTGAGCGACAGCACTCGACCCACGACCCACTCGTCCAGGTTCTGGTGTGGTGCCCAGGGTGCGACGGACTCGAACACCGACGGAGGGAGGAACGGGAACTGCTGTACGTAGAAGAAGTTCAGGTTCAGCCCGGCGAGCTTCTGACGGACCACGTAGTCAAGGGCGAACGAGTTCATCTGCGCGACCAGGAGGCACATGTCCACCTCGTCTCCAGCGTTGAGCAGGAAGACTGAGTCGCCCACGGCTGCTTCGGGCAGTAGCGCCGCGATGAGACTCCGCGCGTTCGTGGGGCTTGAAATCCGAAGGAACCCAAGCCGACACGAGCTGGGAGTCTGCGGCACCTGATTCTCAGCGACCCAACTCGCCGGCATCGCCAGGCGCCAAGGATCGCGAAGCTCGTCCTCACCAAGGTAGGACGGCTGGTTCTGGCGCTTCACGGCCGTTGCACTCTTCACCACGTCGGCAGCACGGTGGTTGTACGCACCGACCATCTTTGCCTCGTAGAGCGGCAACATCCGCTCGACAGTGTCCGTCATGCGGGGACTTCCTTGCCGAATGGTGCGCGGTACTCAGCTTCTTGGGCGATGGCTGCGGCCATTGCGTCGTAGACAGCCAGGACCAGGTCCTTGGTGCGGAATGTGCCGGCCTCCTTCATGTCCTTGCCCTTCACGATTGCGAAGGTCTCCAACAGGTGCACCGCGTCCTCTCGAGTAACCCCGTAGAGATGAAGAAGGTACCCGTCCAGCTCCGCCCGCAGGTGGCTCCGCTCGGCGGAGCGAACTGACCAGTTGTTCAGACTCTCGGCGCGATACCGCACCCAGGAATCGGGGGCCTGCCCGAGTCTCAGTCCAATGACCGTGCTTCCCGGCCGTGGAACCGGGAGCTGACTGAACACGAAGAGATTCAGATGGGTACCCCCGGCCTTCTGCCGCGCGACGTAGTCCAGAACGAACGAGGTCAGTGATGCCTGCAGCAGCTCGACCTGGGTCAGGCTAGCGTCAGGCAGGGCAAGCGGCAGCTGGTTCCCTACCGCCACCCGAGGAAGTAGTGCGGCAATCACGGTTCGTTCATCAGTTGCACGGGCAATATCCCGCCACCCGAGGAACCACGACTTGTCCCAACCACCCATCTTCTTGTCGACGTCAGCCTCGTATACCCAATAACGCGGGATGGGCGGGAGGTGGGCGGTCTTCTCGTCGGGAGTCATCAGGCGAGTCGAGCCATCGGGTTCGTAGGTGGCCCATCGGGTGTCGTAGTGATGGATCATCTTCGCTTCATAGAGAGGCAACATCAGCGATACGCCCCCCCCCCCCCCCCCCCGTTGATAGGTCGCTCAAAGACGTTTCCGTTGAGCGTCCAACCGTCGTCCTCCAGCTCTTCGCGGGTGTGAAAGAGGTGGGAGTCGTTGGACATGTGGAACATTGTCATGAACTTGATGCCCCAAGGGTTGCCCTTCGGGTCGTCCTCCTTGATGAGGACGGGCACGCGCCGGTAAATGCCCAGGGTGATTTCGGCGTCCCGTCGAGTTCGGAAGACCGGGCAGGTACCCGTGTTCGGGTTCAGCACCGTGATCTCCTCCGGGGTCATCCGGAACTCCTTTGCAAGAATCTCACTCGGCTCACGGAGGAAGAATGCGAAGCGTGCGGCCCCAACTGACGTCCGGCGACCCGCCATGGTCAGCAGGCAGAACTTGAAGCTCCGATGCACACCGTCGAACAGTGGCTTCGAGTTCTCGAAATCGAAGAGCGATGCGAGCGTCTTCGTCGAAACCAGATCCTTGAAGAAGTACTGGGTCGTTGCATCTGTGGCGATCCCGGTGGGCGCGATGACACCCGCCCTGCCGGCAGGACCTGCGAGGTTGCGAAAGAGCTCCGTGAACACCGCGTAGGTGTTGATGTCTCCTCGACCAGCGAGCGGATAGAGGCCAGACATCCGCAGGATGTGGGACTCGCCCTCCGCCCGTCGGAGCGCACCCTTGTAGTCGGCGAACAGGCCTGGGTTCGAGTCCTCTAGCTTGGCAATCAGCCTCTTCCGGCTCGCCGCATTTGGCGCGGAGGCGATCTGGGCGTCCCGCGCTCCAAAGAACTCCTGTTCCTGTAGCTTCACGCGCTCCCAAGGCGGATTGCCCAGCACCGCGTCGAACCCGCCGTACCAGCGGGCCCGCTCGCTCGGGGACTCCACCCCACTCGTCGGGAAGACGTGCGGGAACTCGAGGTGCCAATGGAAGAACCGGTACTCCGTCGCCAGTCGCTCGATCTCCGCAACGGTGCTGTGCGCGACGGCTCCTCCTTGCTGGATACGCAGCAGCACGTCGTGGGTGACGGCTGGCGGGGCCGCCTTGGTCTTCTCCCAGACGAAGGCTGCGCACCAGGCGTCCGCGGCGAGCCGCTGTTGGCGGTAGTCCGCCGACTCGCGCAGATCCGCCAGCCGCTTGCGGCGCACTTGGACGTCCGCCAAGGACAGCGGGCGTCCGGTCACGACCTCACGCATGCCCTTTGCCAGCCCCTGGTTCGATGAGGTGACGGCTTCGTCATCGAACAGGCTCTCGGCACCACCGCGTTCCTGGCCGTTTCGCTTCCTCAGCGAGGAGACAACTGCCTTGTCATCACCTTCAATGGCCTTGAAGGCGTCGTCGGGGATTCCATCGATCAGTAACGCAGGCGTGGCTCCGATCAGAGAGTTGCCGACCTTGATCTGGGCATCGAGGTAGGCCAGCGGCTTACCCGGGTCCATGGTCTCCAGCCAGAGCGAGACCTTCGCGAGTTCGGCCGCCAAGGGGTTGACGTCGACCCCGTAGATGCATCGACTGACGACGTCGTTCATCGCTTCGCGGACGGCCTCGGGCGGCGGTTCAGGGTCGCCGCTGCGAAGGGCTGCCACCCGCTTGGCGATGCGGCGGGCCGCGGCGACCAAGAAGTGCCCTGAACCACAAGCCGGGTCACAGACAGTCAGTGAGAGGTAGGCCTGCTCCGCATCAGCGGCCTTCGCTGCACGATCCAGCACCGGGTCGAGTGAGGTGTCGAGCAGGGCGTCGATCAACGAGGTGGGGGTGTAGTAGGAACCCGTCGTCTTCCGGGTGTTGCCCGCAGCGCTGCCAAGGGAATACGTGCGAGACGCCGGATCCCAGTGCGGAACGTACTCCAGCAGTGCCTCGTAGATCGAACCCAGTTCCTCTGCGCCGAGGTTGCGGTAGTCGACGATGCGCTTGATGCCCGACTTCGGCTCGGTCATGAGCGAGAGCATCCGCACCGTGGTCAGCAGCGTCTGGTTCGAGAGTTCGCAGACATCCAGCACGTCCAGTTCGCCGGGTTCGAAGAGCCCACCGATCGGCGCGATGCCGAGCTCGGGGCGTCCCTCGGGAGTGCCGAGCCCCTGCCAGGCGAGCGTGAGCGCGCGCCAGAGGTCGCCGTGTCGGCCACCGCGTCGACGGCGCGAAACCCGCCGCAACCGTTCGGTCGAGAAATACTTCAGGTAACGCTCCCGTGCCTCGGCAGTTGCGCTCGGTGAGAGCAGCACGCCGCGGTCTTCGGCGACGAAGGTGAACAGCAACCGATAGACCAACCGGAGCAAGGCGTGGTTGAGATCCTCGAGGGAAAGCGCACGGTCGGTGACCCGCTGGCGCAGGTCACCGTTCGCTGGATGGGCGAGGAACCCGGTTCCGAGTTCATTGATCGCGTTCACGACACCGTCGCGAAGCTGTTCGAGCGCACGCGAGCCGGAGTCGACAGCGCTCTCCCGCCATTGCTCAAGCCAGCAGTCGTGCGGGGTGGCCTCCTCACCCGGACTGCGGATCTCGACCCTCGACTGGTGACATAGCGTGTAGAGCAGGACGAAGTCGCTGAAGAGTTCGCCGTCGAAGATCGCCTCCAAGTCGAACTCGACGTAGGCCGAGCCGACCAGCGCGGTCGAGTCGCGCAGCAGCCGCAGGGTGTTGCCATTGGAGAGGACGCCCCACAGTCGTTCCTCAGAGCGGTTGAGCAGTTCCTGCAGCATCGACTGCGGTGAGGACGTCGCCGCACCCGCCAGCCCCGAAGTGCGCTTGTCGAGGGGCACCCGGGCGCCGAGCAGATGAATGGGGACGTGCTCCCAGTGGTGGGAAACCGGGAAGGCCTTGTCGCCCACCTGTATGCCACCCGCGCCGGTTAGCGGCACCCGTCCGTAGCCGAGTTCGTTGAGCAGGATCGAGAGCCAGCGCTCCCGGGTGAGCGTTGTCGCCCAGTCGTCTGATGGGAGCGCATCGAGCGCCGCGTGGTAGGTGGTCCACACGCCGGTGAGGTAGGCCCATGCCCGGTTGGCTGCCTCCCTGACCGACTCCCCTGCCGCCAAGTGATAGTCGCCGGAGCCGAGGCCTCCCAACTCGGGATCGGAGGCAACAAGCCGCGAGAGCAGTTCGGCCGGCAACAGACCGCCCTGGATACGAACGCCAACGTAGGTCGTTGCCATGTCAGGCCCCCGCAGGCAGGAAGACGTAGACGCCGAGAATGTCGGCCGGGCGCTCGACTTCGACCCGGAGGCCGCGCCGCACGTAACCGGCGGCGGTGCGCACGCGCCGGTGCGATTCCAGCGTGGCCGCAGCGAGTGCGTCGCCGTGCTCGTCCAGGTGCGCGGTCACGTCAGGCAGACCATTCAGGATGCGCTGGATGTGGTCCTCCGCACCCTGACCGGTGACATTCGCGTCTGGGGCCGCATCCAGCAAGGCCCGGACTGCTTCGTCGTTGAGCCACGCGGCGACAGCCGTCGGCCCCTCAAAGGCGAGTGTGGCGATGTCCTCGGCAACGGCCTCGCGACTGCCGTCCCGGGAAGGCAGTGTGAGATGGAACCGGTAGCGGACCAGCAGCAACGTCGTTCGCTTCTCAACCGCGCTGGTGCGGATCACCGCGCAGCGGCGTGCCGGCCGGTAGGCCTGCGGCATGGCCGGATCGAGGGCCGCCTCCAGGATGAAACTCGCCACCGCGCCGACTGCCTCATCCGTCCGGTGGAGGATGGCCTCTCCCCTGCCGGCGGGATAGTCGTCGAGGAAGACCAATGGATCGCGCTGGCTTGCGGGTAGAGCATCCAACAGCCCGAGCGGTAGACCGGTGGCAGTCGCGGTGAATCCGTGATCGATTACCGTGATCGTCGAGTTCAGCGCCCGCAAGCTGTCGCGCACGAAGGCCTGCACCTCGTCGTGGGTTCCGAGCTTGGCACGGATCTCCGCAACCTCAACGGCGACCTCCTCGGGATGGATCGCATGCTGTGCGTACCTGGTGACCGCCTGCCGCTCACGTTCGGCGGCGCTCTGCCACTCGGCATCGAAGGCATCCCGCTTGGCCTGCCAGGCCTGCTGGCCCTCCCACTCCACGTCGAGCATGTCCTGGGTGGCTGTGGGCCCACGCAGCAGCAGGCCCTCCATCAGCGCCTCGACGACCGCCTCGGAGTTGTCCGGTACCGGGACCGAGACTCCAGTCGCCTTGCGGATGGCCTCGTGCTTTCGCAGCAAGACGTCCAGGACGATCCCGTCGATCTGGTTGTCCTTGCCGTAGATGGTGACGGCGCGGACGACGTCCCGCTGCTGCCCGAAGCGGTCGACCCTGCCCTCACGTTGTTCGTGGCGGGTGGGGTTCCAAGCGAGGTCATAGTGGACAACCGCCTGGAAGAGGTCCTGCAGGTTGATCCCCTCCGACAGACAGTCTGTGGCGACCAGGACCCGCCTGCCTTCGACCCGGCCGAGAGCCGCGATGCGATCGGCACGCTCACTGGGCGGCAGCGTGCCGGTGATGCACTCGACCGTGACGGCCTTGGGTAGCGCGCTCTTGAGGTGGTCGGTGACGTACTCGGCGGTGTCGATGAACCGGCAGAACACGACAGGTTCGTAGCCCTCGGCGAGGAGTTTCTTGATCTCCTTGGTCGCAAGGTCGAGTTTGGCGTCCGACTTGCCCTCAAGCGCCTCGACGGCCTTGGCGAAGCCGCGCAGCCTGCGCTGCAGGGCGGTCTGGGGTTGGTCGGTGGCGGTGTCAGCGCCGGGCGTGGCATCAGCTGATTCGATCGCCTCGTCGTCGGCGTGGTCAAGCACTACCGCGCGTCCGATCGCGTCCGCCTCGGCAACCGAGTCAACCCCGACAGTCGCGCTGCGGGTGCACAGGGTTTGGGCGGCGGCGCGTGGGGACGAGGCAAGGGCGCGCAAGAGGGCGAGGGCAGACCACCAGTTGACCCGACGGGCAAGGGTGCCGTCGGCGGTGCGAACCGTCTCGCGGGCGTAAGTGAGTACCTCGTCGAACACGTCGCGGTAACCCGGGGTGAGGGCGTACGCGGCCTCCTTGGTTTGCCGGTCCTTGGGGAAGGGGGTTTCTTCGTCGAGGTACTTGCGGATATCGGCGCGGCGGCGCTGCACGAAGTAGCCGGCGAGGCGGCTGCGTTCTGCTGGCTGCTCCAGGTTGATGTCGTGAAGGCCTTCGTCCAAGAGCCCGATCAGGTTACGGAAGGTCTCGTCCTTGCCGCTGTGCGGGGTGGCTGTGACCAGCAGCAGGTGGCGCGTGGCGTCCTTGGCTAACTCGCGGACGAGTTCGTAGCGCTGCTGGCGGGCCTTGCCGCCCGGTCCTTCGGCTGCGACGCAGGTGTGCGCCTCGTCCACGATGACGAGGTCGGGGCAGGTGCGCAGGAACTCATACCGATGCCGGTCAGACTTGATGAAGTCCGTGGATACCACCGTGATCGGGTAGCGCTGGAAGATCGACTCATCGCCGATGAGATCCCGCTGGAGCCGGGTCACTGTGCTGGAGAGGACGAGTTCGGCCTCCAGCCCGAACTTGCGGCGCAGTTCCTCTCGCCACTGCTCGGCCAGCGCGGGGCTACACAGCACAGTGAGGCCGCGGGCCTCGCCGAGGGCAAGCAACTCTGCCGCGATCAGCGCCGCCTCGATGGTCTTGCCGATGCCCACGTCATCTGCGATCAGGAGGCGGACGACGTCCTGCCGCATCGCCATGAGCAGGGGCACCAGTTGATACGAACGGGGCTCGACCGCGATGCCCGCGAGGCTGCGGAACGGGCCCGTGCTGGAGCGGAAGCCGATCTGGATCGCGCTGCGAAGCAGACGGGCGCTGCGGTGGTCGCCGAGGTCCGCGGCGTCGGGGGGCGGGAAGGAGGCGCTGGTCACCTGCTCGATCGCCGGCAGGACGCCCGCGATGTCGTCGTCGGTGCCGCCGAGCGGACGCAGGACGAGGAAGTCGTCGCTGCTGTCGGGCAGGACGACCCATTCGCGGCCACGTGCGGAGACGAGGCTTCCGGGGGTGAAGCTCATCTGCGGCGTCCTTCTCCGAAGACATCGATGTAGCGGTGGAACAGAGCATGCCAGTCTTCGCCGTACCTGAACCGGATCACGTTCCAGCCCTTGTCGAGGAGTCGCTCTTCGGCGGCGGCATCGCGCTCGGACACGTCACCACGATCGTGAACAGGGCCGTCAATGAAGATGGCACAACGCTTGTCCGTGTAGACGAAGTCGGGCCGCACGCGAAGCTCGGAGACGAGCTCCTGCGCGGTGTCTGGAAGCGCGAGTTCTGCGCTCGCAGCGGTGCGTACCCAGTCACGCTCAAGTTCGGTATCGCACGCCCGCAGCAGGATGTCGATCTGCTCCTGGCGGTTGACGCCAGCTCCGGCTGAGACGGTGTGGGATGCCGCAAGCCGGAGAAGGATGTCGCGGATCAGATGCCGGTCGATGGCGGCGTGCTCGAGCTGGTTGCCGTAGGAGAGCAGGCAGTCGTAGCAGGCCTTCTCGCAACGATCCTCGTCGGTCGCCCCAGGGTGAACTCGGCGCGGCTCCGACTCGTCGTCCACCAACCCGGTCATCGTCTCGGCAAACCGGCGCCCTTCGCCTGGCACCCTGCCCGCGAGGTCTTCGCCGGTGTCGGGGTCAAAGTGGCAGATGTCCAGGGCGAAGCGCGCGGCGTTGGCGATCGCGTCTCGCTCACCCTGGATCCGGCGCAGGACGCCGGCACCACCCTCGGCCGACTCGGTGAACAGCATCCGTTCGGGACTCCTGCGCGTGGGCAGGGCCTCGCTTGCGAGTTCGGAGTCCTCGAGCTGGAAGGCGGCCTCGATACCACGCTCGAGGGCGTAGCGGAGGCTCGTCGCCTCCTCCGTCGAGATGGGCTCCGGAAATCGAACGACGAGGATGTTGCGGGAGTCGTCGACGAACGGGATCACCCGTTGCCGGGCAGGAACCTGGGTGGCGTCGGGCAGGTCATCGTCGGAGACCGTGGCGTCGGCCGCCGCCTTGTCGCTCAGCCACTTGCCGGAGACCGTATCAAGCCAGAACCCGACCTGGTTGGCGTCCTTGCGGCGAGCGCGGCCGCGGTTCGTAATGCGGACGGTCGCGGTATCGCCATAGGCGAGCTCGGCGACGGGCCGGCCGTCGGCATCGATGACCTCGGCGTCCAGACGACCGAGCCGGTCCCCGTGCTTGTTGAAGCGGTAGGAAGTTTCCAGCTCGAAGCCTGCGCGACGCCTTTCCTCCTCGTCGGAGGAGATGCGCTCGCGGCGCCGGGTGAAGACGGTCTGCAGCTTCATCAATCCGTGGGTGGATGCAGGCAGCGGAGCCGAGCAGTTCTCACAGACGTCGATGCCCGGGCCAGGCTTGTGGTGGTACCCGCAGACGTCGCAGCGGGTCGCTTTCTCCAGGGCGACGGTTCCGATGCCGGAGGTGCTCATGGGCACCTGGACCCGCTCGACTTCGTAGCGGGCGCCCTCGTGGTAAATCAGGGCGCCGGGACCGAATTCGCGGATGGCGAGGAACCGTGGGCGCTGAATGTAGTCGCCACCGTCGGCGGCGCGGGTGCCGTTGCGCACAGCTGGGATGTAGGCGGCCAGCGGGAGCCGTGGGAACGAGTAGCCAGAAAGGAAGCCCTCGGCGGCGAAGTAGCGATAGGTGTAGAAGTCGGAGTGGGTGGACCCTGACTCCTCGTTCTTGAGCAGCCGGAGCTGGCCCTCGGCCTGGCGCCGCCGGATCTCTGCGTCTGCGCGCTGCCGTTTGGGGAGGTTGGGGGTGAGGATCAGCCGGTTCTGCTCCTGTTGGTCGGCCAGTGCCGCCCGATAGAGGGTGCGCCATCGGTCGCAAGCCTCGTCCAACTTGTCCGGAGCAGAGCGCATTACGTCCTCGACCCACGTGTCCTGCCACCACGCTGTCGTGCGCAGGTCCGCGAGTAGCGGCGCGATCATTGCGGCGCCCTTCTCGGTGGCGCGCCGGACGGCCTCGGGGTTCGCGAAGGCCTGGGTCTTCTCGGGCCGGATGTCCAGGGTGGGATTGTCGCCGTCCACCTCAAGCAGTTCGGTCATCCGCGACTCGAGGCTCTCGCCGGTCTCCGCCAGCCAGATGGCCTGCAGGTGACTACGGAGCAGGGCTTCATTGGTGAGGTCGAGTCGCGGTGGTGCGACCGCGCCGGCGACCATGTCCTCCGAGCGGCGGAAGTAGTACTGGTCGTGGGAGTTGCCGGTCGCACAGTAGGTGACGACGATGGCCGGCTGGCCCGACCGGCCGGCCCGACCGCTGCGCTGGGCATAGTTCGCCGGGGTCGGCGGCACGTTGCGCATTCCAACGGCGTTGAGGCTGGCGATGTCGACGCCGAGTTCCATAGTGGGCGAGCAGAACAGCAGCGGCAGGTCGCCGTCCCGGAACTGGCGCTCACGAACCTCACGGTCGAAGGGAGCGACCTGCGCAGTGTGCTCCTTGGCGTGGAGGCCGGCGAGTTCGGTGGCGACCTCGCTGTAGAGGTCGCGGAAGAACTCGTTGACGCGGCCGCCCTGCTGGTCGCCTGTCGTCTTGCGCAGCGGGTCGGGAGCGGCCACCTTGCCATCGCCCGCATGCCAGACAATGGCCGAAGCCTTGAGCTGGTACCCGGGGCCGTTCTGCTCGGGCGGGACGACGACGGTGAGCAGGCCGGCGATTTCGAGCTTGCGGAGGACATCGCTGATAACGCGCTGGGCGTCGTCCCTGTCGAGAATGCCCAGGTGGCGCGGGAAGGTGGCCTGACGCCGCAGGTAGCGGCCCAGCGCCGAGAGTCCCGAGAGGTGGAGGTCGTTGCGCGAACCGCCAGCCGCGCCCGAGCGAGCGTAGGCGATGCCAGTCGGCGCCTTGCGCTCGTTCTCGGGCAGCGCCCAGGAGCCGACCAGATGCTGGTTTGAGGCATGGGAGAGCTGCTCGAAACCGGTGTCCTGCAAACACTCGACGTCGATCGCGAGCACGCGACGGAACTCATCGAGAGTGATGCGGCAGAGTTCCTCTCGATGCGCGGCGCTGGTGTCGCGCAGCGGCTCGTAGGTGTCACCCCACAGGTCGGGGTCGGCAGCGATTTCGGCCAGCGAGTCGTAGCCAATGTGGAGCAGTCCGGTCTGCTCGAGGTTCGGCATGGTGATGCGCCACCCGCGCTGCAGATCGGCGTACAGGCGGTACTCGACGAGTTCGCGCAGGGCCTTCTGCGCTGCCGCCAGCGGACCGTACTTGGCCTCGGGGTTGGCGAACACCTCACCCGGAGTCAGCCCCAGGACGTCGACGACTCGAGAGCCAATCACCTCATGCGTAAGCCCGTTCGGGCTGTGCTTGGCCGCCCGGTACAGCGCACCTCGCACCTGAACCACCTGGACGAAGTCGTTGAGGTGACCGGCCTGCAGGCTCGCGTCCTGGCGGTTGTCGACGAAGGTGAGGAGCTTACGCGCCTCCTTCGGCAGGTTGCCCACTGCGTCGTCGCGCAGGCTCCGGACGATGCTGGTCGCCACGACCGACATCGCCGAGGAGCGGCCCTCAGAATCGAGGGTGGCGAGTTTCGCGAAGTCCTGGCCGCGGGTCTGCTCGTAGGTCACCTGACAACGCAGGCAGAACTGGAAGGGCGAGGGTACGAAGGCTGCGACGATGCCATGCTCGGCACTCTCCACGACCCCGCCGGAGGAATCGACCCGAAGGCGCTGCGGCACGAACTTGCGCTTGGCGTCAACGACCTTGCCATCGATGATCCAGGAGTCGGGGAGGCGCCCTTCGGCAATGGGGTCGGACGGCCAGGCCAGATCGGTGGAGATGTACAGGTAGCCCGTGGCAGCGTCGCCGCCGCTGGAGTCGCGCCCCTGCCGCGCTTCGAACCTCGTGACACCCTGGCGGTCGGTTCGAGTGACCGTCAGATAATCCTGTCCACACTCTCGACAGAAGGAGAGCGGTATGAGGAGCTTCTCCGGCTGCCCGGGCACCGCGATCTGATACTTGGAGGTGATGTGCCTTGCAGCCTCGTCCTCGATCGACACATAGACCGTGTCGCCTTTGCTGAGGAACTGATGCAGGCGGAAGGCGAAGAGTGGGCGGCCAGTGCCGTTTTTCGCGGTGGAACCCGCCATGAGCGTGGCCTGGATGGCCTCGGCGCAGTGGTCGACCGGCTCACCAGTCTGCTCGGCAAGCTCGGGCGCGGCGTGCGCACGAAGGCGGGTGGGCCGCTGACGGATCATGCGGCCAGTGCCTTCCTCCTGCGTGAGCCCGAACGTGGTCTCGATCCAGGAAGCAAGCGGTGATACGGCCAGTTCGTCGTAAGTGCTGGGAGTCGTGCCTGAGCGGACAGCTGCGCGGAGTTCAGCCAGGTCCCGAGCAGCGGCTGAGGGTGTCGCTCGTGCAAGGCTCTCGCCGATCACCCGCTCGGGAGTTACCTCCGCTCCGAAGATGCGGGTGGCGACCTCCGCGACGACCTTCTGCTGATCGGCCACCGTTCCGCCGGAGGCCATCGTGGCTGACGTTCCAACACACTGAAGGTCAGGGGCAAGGCACGCCTCGCGCACACGCCGGACCAACATCGCCACATCGGCGCCCTGGCGTCCTCGGTAAGTATGCAACTCGTCGAGGACGAGGAACTCGAGACCACGAGCCGCATTCACCAACCGCGAGCGCTCTTCCGGCCTCGTGAGCACGAGGTCGAGCATCACGTAGTTCGTGAGGAGGATGTCCGGCGGGCTGTTCAGGATTCTGCTGCGCTCGTCGGGGTTCTCCTGACCGGTGTACCGGGCGAATGTGACCGGTTCGTGGCCCGCGCCGTAGCCGAAGCGCAGGAACTTCTCCAGTTCGTTGACCTGCGAGTTGGCGAGCGCGTTCATCGGATAGACGATGATCGCCTTCACGCCATGACGCTTGGGCTTCGACAGCACCCTGTCGACGATTGGAACAATGTAGGCCAGCGACTTGCCGGACCCGGTTCCTGTGGTGAGGACGTACGACTTGCCGGACTTGGCGACCTCGACGGCCTCCCGCTGGTGGCGGTGAAGGATTATCGGAGAGGCGCCCTGGTCGTCAACCGACGTCTTCACGCGAAAGATGCGCTTGCACTCGTCCTGAAGGAGCCCGGCCGCGACCAGGTCGTCGATGCGACCCCCCGGCTCGAAGGTTGGGTTCAGCGAGATCCAGGGCTCCGGCCACTGCTTGCCAGCGGCCAGTTCAGCCTCGACATGTTGGGCGATGCGCTCGTCTCGGACGTCGACGAAGGACGTCGTGAACTCGCGGTAGTCGTTGATCAGCCGATCACGAGCTTTGAAGACATCCACAGTGCTGCCAACTTCTCTTCCGGGGCACTACGCACGATATCGACCTCGAAGCGTCGACGTGCGGTATCTCCAGGTGAGTCATGTGAAGCACGTCCGAAGTAGTCCAGTCGCCCCGCCAGTCGCCGAGTCGCAGAGTCGAGATCCGTTCTCCCCGGCCGGCTCGTCGTCACGCGCGCGGTCGACGTCGCCTGGGTCAGTCGATCCCCCATGTCATGGCGAGAGCGACTGTTCAATCTCGCGTCGGTCGGTGGCGTGAGCCGCTTGGTACCGGCGTCCTCCGAGCCCGGGTGTCGCGTCAGGAGCCCAGCGCAGTCGCTCCGTTCGCAGGTCTTCGGGTGCGTTCGCAACGCCGATCGCGATGAGAGCGCCGTCAAGCGCGTCGCGCCCGGTCTCAGCTGCGGACAGAAGTGAACGTCCTTCTGCGGACCAAACGGGCTCTCGAATCCAGCCGCGCTCGTACGGCACCTTCGGGACCAGGACTGGGGCGTGGATCCACAACTCGTGCTTGCGCACCAGTGCGCTCATGCAGCGTGCGTGGGCTGCGCCGATGGGGACATCCAATCCCAGCACGCGCCGGGCTTGGGCGATGGTTGAGACGGGGTTGCTCCTCACGCCTTCCCGAAGATCCCGCGATGCCAGCCGAAGATCCGCGTTCTGGCCACCGAGCCGCACGTGAGGGGGCCACGCGGCAGCTTGCCGCCACGATCGGGCGCCGAGGCTGAGAGCCTCCGACACGTAGCTGGCGGCCGCGACTGCTCCCCCATCATCCGCCAAGTCGAACGGGCGTTGGACCGCCTGGGTGATGAGGGCGAGATCTGCTGCGATGACTTGCATCGCCCAGCCGCTCACCCGGTAGTGGTCGTTGAGGATGCTCCGTGAGGCTTCGGCCCATGCGGCAACGACTCCTTCCAAACCACGACTTGAGGGCGCCGCGAAGGCGAGGCTCTCAAGCGTCGCGCTGCCGCGGCGCTGGGGCGGGATCAACGCATAGGGCTCCGTGACGACTCTCAGGTCTCCGAGGAACGTCACGAGGGGTGGTCGTGGCGGAGATGGATACTGCCTTTCGGCGGCAGCGCGAGACCATCGTGCCGCGACGTGGATTGCCGAGAGAAGCTCCGCCTCCAGCGCGAGAGCCGGCCTCCCGATCTGCTCTGGCCTCGGGCCCCAGCGAAGGATGCCGGACAGTGAGTCGGAGATGGCACCCACCGTTGTCGCCAGCTCGACGAGTTGTGGAGCCGGAGTCGCGTCATCGTCCGACTGGCGTGGCCCGCGCGCCAACGGTGCGAGGACGTTGCGGATGCCTAGCTTGACCTGGTCGCTTCGCCCTCCGAGCGGCAGCAAGGTGATCGCTTGGCCGGTTGCTCTGGCTAGCGGGATCCAGCCGGCCGCGTGTGCGCCCACCGTGTCGTCCGGTGTCCAGGCGAGGTCGTGGATCTGAATCGCCAGTCGGTCGAGCAACTGCCCGATGGTCGCCACGACTCAGCCCAGCTTCGCCATCAGTGACTGGACCCCCGCCCACGCGGCGGGCGGTACCTGATCCGGGATGTCCGCCATGAGGTCGCGCGCGGACGCGAGGGAGTCCGCTGGACCGCCTTGAAGCGGCATGACGTCTGGCTCGATGTCGTCCTGGTTCAGGAGCGCCTCGAGCTCCAGTACCTCCAGGCCGAGCAGGAGCCAGTCCTCGCGTTGATCGCCCAGGAGTTGCCAGACAGCGTTGCGTACGTGGCCGAGAGCTGATGCGAGGTCGGCGTTCATCGTTCGATGCCGAGGGACCGGCTGGGATCGGACGCGACACTGAGTCGTTCGTGTTGCGCGCCGGGCCTGGGCACGAAGTGGACAGCTCGCCAGCGCGGCCGCAGGTTGGCCAGACCGCGATCGATGTCGGACTCGAGAGCGACGAGCGCGCCCTCGACGGGCGACACGGCGGGGCGGGTGCGCGAGAGGATCTGGTCGACCGCCGACATGACCCGTTCGCCAGTCGCCTTGACGACCTGGTCGGTGGTGAGATCCCCTCTCGCGCGGCTGGCCCAGCCGGTGACGTAGTTGAACGTGTACTGGGACGAATCGAGTCCGTGCGCGGCAGTGACCATGAACGCCACAGACTCGGCCTCCACCTCACGCAGCCCGCGGCAGTCCGCGAAGCCGAGGACGTCCGACGGGTCGGTGAGCAGCACGTGGCCCAACTCGTGGGCGAGGGTCTTCACCGCTTGGGCGTCGTCGACATCGTCGCGGACGCGGACGACCCGATCACCGAAGCTCGTCAAGCCGTTCGCTTCCCCACATTCGCCACGCTCGAGCCGAAAGCCGTGCTCGGCGACCACGCCGGCCAAGCTGTTCCACAACCCCGCCGGCGCTTCACCGGTCAACAGGGTCGGCGCCGGCGGCTCCGGCACGGGCGGTCCGTCGCATGAGCTGATGTCGAAGACGGAGACGGGCCGGACGCCGATGATCTCTTGGCCGCGGCGCGGCCGTCCGTGCTCGTCGAGGACTGGGTGACCCGCGGAGTCGAGGAGAGGAACGGGTCGGGTGACCGGTCCGAGGATCCGGATCGCCTTCTCCCCGCGCCCCACTTGGTAGCCCTTGGCCTGCCAGGCTCGGTAGCCGGCTACTGCGGTCGCGTCCGGCTTGGACAGCATGATCAGGAGCTGGTTGCCCATCGAGTACTGGGTGAAGCCGCGCGCGAACGACAGGTAGCGCTGCCAGACGTCCTTGTTGTCGAGGTTGGCGATGCCCTCGGCGAGCTGCTGGTGGAGCTGCTCGACGGTCTCGCGCCGAGCCAGGTCTGCGGCCTCCCGCTCCTCGTGGCTGAGAGTGCGCCCCGCCATCACGGTCGTCCCATGAGATCGTCGTACTCGCGCCCGAGTTCGAGCAGTTCGCCTCGACTCGCGCCCTCGTGGCGTCGCCGCTCGATCTGCACCAGCAACTGCTCGCGGATCAGCGGCATGTCGGGTAGCGGAGGCTGGAAGACGCGGGGGCGCGCCGGTTCAGCTGGCATCGGAGTCCTCCGGCCGGAACGGGTTGTCGGCCGGTTCCGGCCACGGGTGCAGTGCGGGAAGCCGGCCGTCCAAGACGGCGACGCCTCGGTCGTGGTCGCGGTCGATGTGGATGTTCGCGTGTTCGTGGCTGCCGTTGGCGTGAGCGATCGCGGCGAGGACGAGGTCGGTCAGTTCGCGATCGAGACCCGGGATGTTGTCCGCGAGACTGACCGGAGCTCCTCCCGCCAGCGACGCGACGATGCGCAGCAGCCGCTGCTCGCCGCCGGAGAGGTGACCGACTCGGTCGTCAGTGAGCTGGGTGATGTCCAGCCACCACCAGCCCGGCTGGTCACACGGCTGGATCCACGGATTGCCCGGACGGGCGAACCGTCCGTCGAAGGCGCGCACCAGGAGCTCGACAGCGGACTCGAGCGGATAGAGGCCCTTGGCCCAAAGCCGAAGACCGGCGAACGCGATGCTCACGGCCTCACCCCCCAGTCGCGGCGACGGCCGTGCTGGTCCTCGTGCAGGAACGACCAGGGGTCGGGTTCGGCTGGCGGCGTCGGACTCAGGCCGTTGCGGCGGACCTCGGCCTCGGCGAGCTGCGCGACACGGACGGCCCACGCCCGACTGGAGCGTCTCGTGGTCGCCGCGGCGACGCCGACCAGGACGACCATGGCCAGCGACACCCACAAGGCGCGCTGGTAGAGGTGCACCGCGGCAAGTCCCAGAACGAGCCACGCGATCCAGCGCTGAAGGCGCGACATCCGTGTCGGGCCAGGAACCAGACTGGCCAGCCGGCGTCCGAGCTGCTGCAACAGCGACCACGGCAGGCAGAACAGCTCCGCCGTCGAAACCACTCGGGACCGGTTCACCACCGCCACGCCGACGGCGCGGGCGGCCAGGGTCGCGAACTCAAGGTCCGAGATGCGCCGCGTTCGAAGCCCGTCTAGCAGCTTCTCGCCGACGGCCACCTCGCGCGAGCCGACCACCACTCCGATGGACCGCCGGCTGCTGACCAGCACCTCGGGTTCGTTGCGTCCGCGCAGGGACTGGATCGGTGCGACCGCGCGCAACACCATCTGCCGGTCGCTGGCGGAGACGCGACGGCGCCCGCTGCGCAGTCGGAACACGAGACGGGACGGCCGAGCCGCCACCAGAACCGCGCCGACGAGGAAGGCCAGCGCGACGAGCCTGGGCTCGAGGGCGGAGATCACGAGCCAGACCATGCAGCTGACTGAGATGCCCGTGAGCTGGGCACGAAGCCAGATTGCACGCCAGGTCATGATCGTTGTCCCGCGTTCACGGGCACGGACGAGCTCGACAACGGTCGTTCGCCCGAGCTCATGGGCGCCGGAGGCGTAGCAACCGCAGGGTCGAGGCAATGCCGCTTGAGCCGGGTGACCTCCTTCAACGGAAGCCCGCAACGCTCCCCCACCTCGGTCAGGGTCACGTCCAGCCGCAGCATGGCGGCGATCGAGTTGGCGGCCGCCCTCTCGGCACGGTCGCGAGCCGCAATCGACGCCACGACGTCGACCGCGGCCTTGCTGAGCCGCTCCTCACGCTCGGCCCAGGAACGCTGCCTTAGGAGTGTCGCCTCCTTGACCTGCCGGCGCGCCGCCTGACGAATGGTCTCCGCCATCGCGCCCTCCCTCCGACTCGGTAGGTCCCTTCCCACCCTCCCTAAGCCCAGGAAGGCGGCGATCGGGACGCAACGAACCGAAGATGCGTCGAAACTGCGGATGCATGCGGTCGGGATCATGACCTTCGCGCCCGACGCGGACCGGCTCGGCGGCTGAGCTTCATCGCCGTCCTTCGGCGGAATCACCGCGCGGCCGGCGAGCTCTGGCTAGGTTGAGTTCGACGTAGGCGCGCGCGGTGAAGGGAAGCGGGTTTGTCACACACCGACAGACTGACGGCTTGGGGTCCCGGCGTCGAGTGGAGGATCGGCGGCTGGCGACTGGCCGAGACCTCACAAGGGTTCATCCTGTCGACGGCCGCCGGCGACGAACGGTTCGACGGTGACGAGGTCAAGCGGCTCTCCGTCAGCGCCCACTGGCTGAAGCTCGAGCTGACCGTGGCCGGCAACCCCGAACGCCGGTTTGACGGGCTTACCCGCCAAGACGCCAAGGCCATCCGGGCGGCCACGACACGAGTCCTCGCCCGAGCCGAACTGGCCCCGCTCCTGGCGCAGGCTCGCGCCTACCAATCGGCCTTCAGCGACCTCGTTGCGTCCCACCTCGCCGAAGGGCGATGGCTGCCCCACGATCGGGTGGCCGCGGTCCTGAAGCTGCGCCCCGACGCCGGGCAGACCGGACGGCTCGAGTCCGTCCTCGCCCCCGAGGAGCGGGGCGAGCTCGAGCTCCTCGACCGAGATCCCTGGGAAGCGATTCGGGCGGCGAACGCCCGCATCCTGTCCGACGAGGTCTCCGGTCGCAAGGAGTTCTTCGCGACGGTCGAAAAGAGCCCGCTGACCGCTGAGCAAGCCCGCGCGGTGGTTACGTTCGACAACCGGGTTCGCGTCGTCGCGGCTGCCGGCTCAGGAAAGACGTCGGTCATGGTCGCCCGGGCCGCGTATGCCGTGGCGCGCGGTTACGTCCCCCCGGAGCGGATTCTGATGCTCGCGTTCAACGCAGACGCAGCTGCCGAACTTCAGGCACGAGTGACCGAGCGACTCGGGGTGCTCGGGTTGCCGACTGAAGACCTGAGAGCAAGCACCTTCCATGCCTTCGGGCGCTCACTGATCGGCAAGGCCACCGGTCGAAAGCCCAGCATCGCCCCGTGGGTCGAGAACGGCGGCGAGATCGGGAAGATCAGCGAGATCGTCGAGCAGCTGCGGGCATCGTCCCTGGACTTCTGTCTGAAGTGGGACGTCTTCCGGCTCCTCTACGGGCGCATGTCCGAGGCGCCCGATGGAGGCGACCACGACAGCTACGACCGATCCAAGCGCATCACCGGCTTCGGGACCTACCGTGGCGAAACGGTCCGCAGCGAGGGCGAACGTCTCATCGCCGACTGGCTGTTCCTCAACGGCGTCGACTACCGGTACGAGCACCCTTACGCCCACGAGGTCTCGGACGCCTCGCACGCTCAATACCGGCCCGACTTCTACTACCCGCAGATCGACGTCTGGCATGAGCACTGGGCGCTCGGCGCCGACGGCAAGCCCCCAGCATCCTTCCAGGGCTACCAGGACGCCATCCGATGGAAGAAGTCGATCCACCGGCAGTACGGCACCAGGCTCATCGAGACCACCTGGAACGACATCCTCAGCCTGCAAGGATTCAAGGACCTCGCCGCCGACCTTCGCCGCCACGGCCTGAAGCTCGACTGGAACCCGGACCGGCCGATCCCCGGCGCAAGACCAGTCGAACCGGAACGCCTCGCGACCCTCATCCGCACGTTCATGTCGCACGTCAAGGCGAACTCACTCACCGACCTGGACCTTGCAGCACGCCTGACCGCCAGCCCCAGTCGACGAACGCGACTGTTCCTGGAACTGTTCCGCCCCATCTACGAGCGGTGGGAGCAGGAACTGCACGCCTCCCGGATGGTCGACTTCGACGACATGCTCGTCCAGGCCGCCGACCTGCTCGAACGCGACCCGGAGCTCGGTACCTACAACCTCGTCCTCGTCGATGAGTTCCAAGACACCAGTCAGTCACGCGCCCGACTGGTCCGAGCGCTGACATCCGGCCCCGACAAATACCTGCTCGCCGTCGGAGACGATTGGCAGGCCATCAACCGGTTCGCCGGCGCCGACATCACAGCCATGACCCACTTCGACGGGTACTTCGGGCCGGCGCAGACCGTCCGTCTCCAGACCACGTTCCGAAACCCCCAACCGCTCGCCGACGTGGCCAGCCGATTCGTGAGCCGCAATCCAGCCCAGATCCCCAAGCACGTCGTCGCCACCCGGTGGGATGAAGGACCCCTGGTCACCGTTGTCAGGGTGGGCCGCAACGAATCGCTCACCAAGGCGATCGAGAAGCAGCTTTGCGAACTGGCGTCCACCAAACCCGGCAGCAGCGTCGACATCCTGGGGAGGTACCGTCACGACGAGGAGCTCGTGCCTCGGCGAAGGTTCCGCGAACTCGAGGTTCGGTTCCGCACCATTCACAAGTCGAAGGGCCTCGAGGCCGACTTCGTGCTCATCCCGAATCTCACCACCGGCACCTACGGATTCCCCAGCCAGATCGAGGACGATCCCGTCCTCCGACTGGTGCTGGCCGGCGATGACGGCTACCCACACTCCGAAGAACGCCGACTGCTCTATGTCGCGCTCACCCGCGCCCGCCGCGGCGTTACGATCTTCACCGTCGAGGGAATCGAATCCCCCTTTGCCCTCGAACTCCTGAACGACCCAGAAGTCAGAGTCATCGACGGCGCCGGAGCCCCGTCGACCGCTCGCATCTGTCCGAGCTGCAAACAAGGGACCCTCACGGTGCGTCGAGGACCTTACGGCGAGTTCTTTGGCTGCAGCCAGTTCCCTGCCTGCACGTACAAGATGCGAGTCGAGACCTCAACCAGTCGTTCGAGACAGTCTCCAAGTCCCGCGCGACGCGCCGGCTGACCACGCAGATGATGCGGACTGGCATGTGGGCGACGGCCGAGTCTGAGGCCGAAACGCCCCCCGGTCGCAGTGGCCTCGTTAACAACCGTCGCCGACACGCCCCAACATGCCAACGCGATCCCTGCTGCTCTCGCCCGCGTCCGTGCGCGGAGCGTGTTGGCCTCGTTCATGTACAAAGCGACTAGATTCCAGGCCGCCCTCGCTGGACCTCCTCGGGTCCCACCTCAAGGAGCCGCGCTGACTGCCCGACGAGTGATTTGGCAGTCCCTGAGACCTGGCCCCAATCGGCAATCGTCCACGTCCACCAAACCTGACTGGCCAGCCCCCACTAACGCTGATGCCCCAGCGTGGGCGCGCCTCCGGGAACGATCGTGGCGCCGCCGTGGTGGCCGTACTCGGACGCGTGGTCCTCCTTCGGCAACCGTCCGAGGCCGGCACTTACTCGCTTCGCCGCTTTGCCAGTGAGCGTGGATTGCTTGGCGATGGCCTCATCCACCTCCGGGCGGGTCACACAGACCCCTGAGTAGACGCAGTAGAGCCGAGTTCCAGGCCCGTTCTTGAAGTGACGCGCAATCCGGCCCGACCTCCGATCGAGGGTGGTGACCTTGCGGCACCCCTTGCAGCGGTACAGCACATCCGAGCTAGAACTCGAGTCGGCCAGTTTGCCCTCGCCGCTCCCCTTCTTGGCTCGCCCCGACTGCCCTGTCGACTCGCTCGACCCTGACACGATCGCCTCGCCGCCGACGCACGGCCTGCCAGCGCTGACTAGATGGCCGGCCGGCTTCTGGGGGTTGCTCTGTGACCGGCGCACGCTCTTCTTGCACGCACGGCAGGTCACGAGAGACCCAGCCGTTGATGGCTTGGCGTCGCGCTCCTTCACGAGGTCATCCTGCACCCGGTCCCTACGATCCATCCTCGAATCCGCCACCCGAGCTGACTCCACCGCTCAGAAATCGCGGCCAACGATTCACAGGACGTCCCCCTGATCAGCCCAACTCTCAGGCCACGACCTTCCTCATGTGGCACACACCCTCGGCATTGCCGGAACTTCCCCTGAGCTGACGCGTCCCGATCGCCTCTGTCTTGGGCTTAGGGAGGGTGTGACGATGTCCCTCCACCGCATCACCGCCGGGTCCGGCTACGACTACCTGACCCGCCAGGTGGCGGCCATGGACTCCACCGAACGCGGCCACACGGGCTTGGCCAGCTACTACACCGAGAAGGGCGAGATCCCCGGACGCTGGATCGGCTCCGGACTGGTCGGCATCGAAGGGCTGGACCCTGGCGACATCGTTAGCGCCGAGCAGATGCAGTCCCTGTTCGGCTCCGGCCACCACCCGCTCGCTATGCAGCGTGCCGCCGCTCTCGCCGGCAAGCCCGGCGTCACCCAGCAGGACATGCTGGACGCGATCCGTCTGGGCCAGCCGTTCAAGGTCTACGCCAACGACATCAGCCCCTACCGTATCGAGATCGCCCGCCGGCTCGAGGCACTGAACCAGGCCAATGGACGCCCCACCAAGGCTGCCAGCAGCGTCGAGGACCGGGCTCGCATCCGCACTGAGGTCGGTCTGGAGTTCTTCCGGCGTGACTTCGGACGCGCACCGCTGGACCAGCGCGAGCTCGCCGGCCACATCGCTCGGTTGTCCCGGCAGCAGACCACCGCCGTGGCCGGCTTCGACCTCACCTTCTCCCCCGTCAAGTCCGTCTCGGCGCTATGGGCTCTGGCCGATCCAGGGCTTGCCGCCATCATCGAGACCGCCCACCAATCCGCGGTCAGCGACGCCCTGGCCTTCATCGAGAAGCAGGTGCTGTTCACCCGCACCGGCACCAACGGTGTGCGTCAGGTCGAGGTCCGCGGGCTCGTCGGCACCGCGTTCACCCACCGCGACTCCCGCGCCGGCGACCCCGACCTGCACACCCACGTCGCAGTCGCGAACAAGGTCCAGACCGTCGAAGACGGACGCTGGCTCTCCGTCGACAGCCGGCTCATGCACAAGGCCATCACCACTGCTTCCGAGACGTACAACACCGCCCTCGAAGCACACCTCGCCAAGGCACTCGGCGTCCGGTTCGAAGCCCGGGACGGCGACGACCCCGACAAGCGGCCCGTCCGCGAGATCGTCGGCGTCGAGCCCCGGCTGCTGGCGCGATGGTCGTCACGACGGCGTCGCATCGTCACCCGGCAAGCCGAGCTGGCCACCGACTTCCAGCGCAGCCATGGTCGTCCGCCCACCCCGATCGAGGCCATCGCCCTGGCCCAGCAGGCCACGCTCGAGACCCGGGAGGCCAAGCACGAGCCGCGAAGCCTCGCCGATCAGCGCGCCGCCTGGCACAGCCAGGCCCTACACGTTCTTGGGGATGAGTTCGCGATCCACGCGGTGATCCACCGCGCGCTCAATCCGGCCCAGCCTCCCCCTCCGCGGCTCGACCACGCCTGGTTCGAGGAGGCGGCGGACCGAATCCTGGCCAGGGTCGAGCAGGACCGCTCCACCTGGCAGAGCTGGCACGTCCGCTCCGAAGCGCTGCGGATCGTCCGTGGCGCCAGCGTGCCCCCCACGAGCACCGAGACCGTCGTCGACTGGCTCACCAACCAGGTCCTGACCGAACACTCGATCCCGCTCACCCCGGACGGCGACGGGATCGAGGAGCCGCCCGAACTCCGCCGCTCCGATGGAGCCAGCGTGTACAGCGTCGCCGGCAACCGGCTCTACATGTCGACCAGGATCATGGATGCAGAGCAGCGCCTGGTCGCGCTCTCCGGCCGCAAAGACGGACGCACCGCCCCCGAGACCGCTGTCGATCTGGCACTCCTGGAGACCACCGCCAACGGAGTCGATCTCAACAACGGCCAGGCGCTGCTCGTCCGCGAAATGGCCACCTCAGGGGCGCGCCTCCAGCTCGCGATCGCGCCCGCCGGAGCAGGCAAGACCACCGCCATGCAAGCCCTCTCCCGCGCCTGGACCAACGCCGGAGGCGGCGTGATCGGACTCGCACCCTCAGCCGTCGCCGCCGCCGGACTCGGTCACCAGATCGACGGAACTGCCGACACCATCGCCAAGCTCGCATGGCACCTGCAGAACGGCAACCCACCCCGCTGGGTCAGCCAGATCGGCCCCAAGTCGCTGGTCATCATCGACGAAGCTGGCATGGCCGACACCCTCAGCCTCGACGTCGTCATCACCCACATCGTCAACGCCGGCGGCAGCGTCCGACTCATCGGCGATGACCAGCAGCTCGCCGCCATCGGTGCTGGCGGCGTCCTGCGGGACATCGAAGCCACCCACGGCGCTTTACGGCTGACTGAACTCGTCCGCTTTGCAGATCCCGCCGAGGGCTCGGCCTCCCTCGCGCTGCGCGACGGTCAGCCGGAAGCACTCGGCTTCTACCTCGACCGCGACCGCGTCCACATCGGCAACCAGGAGACGATGGCGGACCAGCTGTTCGCCGCATGGGCCGCCGACCGTGAAGCCGGACGCGACAGCGTCATGCTCGCCCCCACAAGGGAGCTCGTCGCCGAGCTCAATCAGCGTGCCCGCGCACATCGCCTCGACGGCGCCAGGCCTGACGCGGTCGTGGAGCTGGCGGACGGCAATATCGCCAGCTGCGGCGACGTGATCATCACTCGCCACAACGACCGGCGTCTCCGGCTCAACGCGACCAACTGGGTCAAGAACGGAGACCGCTGGACCATCAGCGCCATCGCCACCGAAGGGGTCCGCGCCCAGCACACCCAGAGCGGACGCCACATCACCCTGCCCGTTGACTACGTCGCCGAGTGGGTCGAGCTCGGCTACGCGACCACCACCCACACAGCCCAGGGCGTCACCGCAGACACCTGCCACGGACTGCTCACCGGCGACGAGACTCGCCAACAGGCCTACACGATGCTCACCCGCGGACGAATGACGAACAACGCCTACTTGGTGACCGTCGGCGACGGCGACCCGCACAGCCTGATCCACCCCGAGACCCTCAACCCGGACACCGCCACCGACCAGCTCGAGAACATCATGGCCCGCGACGAATCGCCGATCTCAGCCACCACCACGCTGCGGCAAGCCGGCGAACCTGCACGGCTCCTCGGTGCGGCCACCGACCGATACCGTGACGCGATCGTGTTCGCGTCCGCGCACATCACACCGGAGATCGAACGCGGCACGCTGGAGCGCAGCGTCGAGCGCTACCTGCCGGGAGTCACCCGAGCGGACGCCTGGCCCGCGTTGTTCTCGCAGCTCCTCACGATCGCCGCAGACAACCGCGACCCCTTCGCAGCACTCGCACGCGCCGCGGCGGACCCCCTCCCAGCTGGCCGCGACCCGGCGGCCACCCTCGCTGGTCGGCTCGACGACACAACTCACCACCGGGCGGCCCACGGACCCCTCCCCTGGCTCAACCCCATTCCCGCCAAACTCGTCCACGACCCGCATTGGGGCGCCTACCTGGCCGCCCGGTCCGATCGGGTATCGACCGTCGCGCAGCGGGTCCACGACGCCGCACTCGCGAGTATGAGCACACCCAGCTGGGTTGGTGACGCCGCCCGTCCTCCGTCGAGCCTGATCGCCGACATCGAGGTCTGGCGGGCCGCCAACAGCGTGCCTGAAGCCGACCGGCGACCCACTGGTGAGCACCACCACGGCGGCGGACCCGGGCGGCATCAGGGATCATTGGAACGCCAGCTGGCGAACCTCGGATCGCCAGCCCTCGATGAGTGGGGAGACCTGCTCAGGCAGCTGGATCCCAGCATCGGCCGCGACGACTACGTCGGTACTCTGGCGACCCGGCTGGCCCGCCTCGCCAGCGCCGGGATCGATGCGCGCGCCCTGCTCGGCCACGCCATGGAAGAGGGCGTCCTGCCCGACGATCACGCAGCTGCGGCGCTCTGGTGGCGCATCAGCGCCCGCCTGAGCCCGGCGGTCGCTCAGTCAACAGACACCGCGCACCACCTGGCTGCCAACTGGCTACCTGACCTGAGGTCGACCGTCGGCGAGGCGACCTACGACGAACTCAGCGCGAGCACATGGTGGCCAGCGCTCGTGACAGCCGTCGAGCACGGACTACAACGCGGCTGGACCCTCAACACCCTCATCGGCGAGGCCCCCGCGAGCCATGAAGGCCTCGCCGACACCTGCCAGGCGTGGGTCTGGCGCCTCACCCTCGCAACCAGCCCGCTGCCGACGAACAATGCGATGCTCAACGAACATGTCTATGACCCACCCGACGATCTCCACGTTGGCTGGCAGCCCGCCGGCCACGTCATCGACATGCTGCTTCCTGATGCGATGTCAGGGTCGGTTCGCGAGAAGGCCGCCGAGTACGACGACGACCTGGACGAGCCTGATCGCGACGCAGATCGCATCCTCGCCTTCGAGGCGATCGTCCGCCGGACCGTGCAGCCGCCCGAACCAACAGCCGCGGAGATCCGCCGACAGCAGGACAGGGCAAACGCCTGGCACGAGTGCCACTACACCCCCGAGCGCCTGGCCCTCATCAACGAACTCGCCACCCAGTTCTACGAGGCGAGACTCCCCGGGAGCTGGGCACAGCCGTACCTCGCCGAGAGGCTCCGCCAAGACATCACGGGCCATCCCGCTATCCGTCCCGGCTATGCGCCAGACGGCTGGACGTCGCTCGTCGGTCACCTTCACAACCAAGGCGTCACCGACCACGAGATGCTCACCGCCGGAGTCGCGACCACAGCGCGCAACGGACGGCTCATCGACCGTTTCCGCGATCGCGTCGTCTTCCCGATCATTCACGAGGGCCAGGTACTTGGCTTCGTCGGACGCCGAAACCCCGAGCACCCCGACGACGGCAAGCACGGGCCCAAGTACCTCAACACCGCCGACACGCCACTCTTCCACAAAGGCGACCAGCTCTACCTCGTCGGTGACCGGGGGCAGGGCAGGCCAGTTCTTGTCGAGGGCCCGATGGACGCCATAGCGGTTGCTCTAGCGACCCCGGGGGCGTACCTCGGCGCAGCCCCATTGGGCACGAGCTTGACTGGTCCTCAAGCACGTCAACTCGCCGCGCTGGACGTCCAGCCGATCATCGCCACCGATACCGATGCCGCCGGACTCGCCGCAGCTGAGCGCGACTTCTGGATTCTCGCGTCGCTCGCCGCCAACCCGCTCCTTGCCGACATGCCTGGCGACAGTGATCCGGCGGAAGTCCTGCACTCTGGGCAAGCCGCAGCTCTCGCGAAAGCGATGGACGACGCCGAGCCCCTCGGGCACCGACTGATCGAGGGCCGCTTGCTTCACGGACAGACGGACGACATTCTCGAAGCCACCCGCGTACTCGCTGCGATGCCGCCCAGCTCGTGGATGGCGGGGCTAGGAGAGGTCGCAGATTCGACGGGCTTGCCGGACGCCTTGGTCCGGGTGGCGCTCGCGTCGACGGTGGCGGCTTGGAACCAGGAGCCTGGGCGTGCGTCGGTGCTGTGGGCCGTCGACCACGAGCATGGCTCCGACCGTGGTGATGCGCCCCAGGCCTACAGCGTCCACGACCCGGCGATCACGGGGCCGACTGGTCGAGGCCTTGCCATGAGATCCGAGGACACACGGCGCGCGCCGGAGTCGCCATAGAGCCGCGGTTCAGGCATCCCTTCTCTTGTACCTGCCAGCGCGCACCACGTGCGCCGAGACCGAGGACCTGTCACTGCGTACCTAGGCGACGCGCGACCACGATTGCCTGACTGCCCTAAGGAAGCCACGCCAGTTGTTCAGAGTTCGACGAGTGATGGCTTGATCCGTGGCTCGGTTCCCTCGACGCTGATCGCTGGTCGGCTGGCCGGAAGGAGGCGCGGTGAACCGCTGGGCGTGGCGTGGGTGAGTGCTGCTAGACGTCGAGCCCGAGGATTCGGCGGAAATCCGCGGTGAAGTCCTGATCGACAACTGGCACTCGCAATTCGCCGGTGTAGACCTTGTTGTGCCCTTGAGCCGTTAGCTCCCAGATGCCTCGAACGTGAGCTAGCTCTGAGTCAGCTCGAAGTAGCAGCGCGAAGTCGCCGTCATCCCAGGTGTCGGTCTGCATCGGTCGAAGGTCACCGACGTGAAACGTGATGTCGACCGAACCGGTGTTGTGCCATTCGACGCGGTTCGGGATGAACGGCTGGTGGCTGGCTAGGGCCAGCCCGAAGTCTGGCACGTTCATTCCGAAGTTGAAGGGCACCGGACCCCACGCGCGTGGTGGAGTCGGGAGGCCAAGGTCACCGATGCCCCCGTCCTCCGCGGACTCCACGCACTCAATGCCTTGAACGTCGCCGTCAAGGTGAAGCTTCAGCTCTACGTCCTGGAAGAAGGTCTGCTCGCGGTTGGTGAGGCGGATCTCGATGGGCTTCAGATTGAGGAAAACTAGGCGAAGCGCGGCTGCCACCCAAGCGTCTCGAAGCGACTGCTCCCACGCGTCGATCGCGGCAAGATACTCCTCCTTCGATCGCGTTTCCGGTCGGGCGCCAAAGGCCGCTGCAAACTGCGGTGTCGTCCCGAGCAGGTCGGTGAGCGCGATTGTGGAGTCGCCGCTCACCTGTACGGGTTCTGACTGGAGCTCGGTTGGTCTGTAGTCCGAAGGCATCGCCAAGAGCAGCCGCTTGCGCTCTGCACCGATATGGTCTTTGAGTGCCTGTTCGTGATCCACGGTTGCCCTCACGACAGCACCTACGATTGCCACCTCGAAGTCAACTGATGGCGTGGTTGATTCACCCCGGCGGATAAGGGCCTTGAGCTCGTCGGCCTTGGCCTGGCGAGTCTCCCCGTCGGCACGGATGTAGACGACGCCGTTAAGGAGCCCGTCTCCCTCTTTGTGGCAGATGAACGGACCTTGGCCCCATTGAGGCGGATCAACGACGAGCAGCAGAACCTCGCTCTGGCTGTTTGGCACGGCCACACGCAGAAGATCCCATCTGGGTCCGTCCGCCTCGAGGTACGGCAGAACAGCCTTCTCGATCAGCAGTGTCTCGATCGGGGGTACACCTACGAACGCGGCTTTGGATGCACCGATCACCATGACTGCGTAGCCCTCGAATGCTCTTGCCGCCGTATCTGGCATTCGGTTGGCGGCGCCGAGGATGAACTTCGCGAGTTTGGCCTGATCCCTCTTTGTCGTCAGATCGAGGTCGCTCTTTGCTTCAAGATAGTGGCGCTCGACGCGATCATCGCTCGCCACGACGGAATCGACGAGCGCCCGAGCGGCGATCTCACCTTGAGGTACTCGGCTGGTGTCGACCATGGGCTTGTTTGTTCCAGTCATTCCAGTTCCCTTCCGCCAAGAGAGCGTCGTCGGACCGCTGCACGGATCGGTAACGGGGATTCTCGCGCAGCCTGGATGGCTGCCGAGGCCATGATGGTCTCGTACTCGACCGGGGTCAATCGGCCCCCTGTCGAAGTCCGCCCCACCCAATCACAATGCTGCGCTAGCAACCATCCGGTCGTTCCCGCGCTCGGCCGCGCGATTCGCCATATCGGGATCTGCCCGCCGCACGGTCGCGTCCTGACGGCTTCCCTGTCCTCGTGGAGCGCGCTCTTGCCCACCGCCGACGCACTCGATGCAGGTCTCGACCGAAGTCCTGGGATTGGGTCCGGCAGTGGGACTGATTCCAGGCACGGACAGTGCTTTCACCAAGATGCTCCCTACTCACCGTCTTGACCTCCGTACGTAGGGCGGTCCCATCGTCGCGACAGGCCCGCGAGCCGTTTCGCGAAGCACGCGGTCGCCAGCACCACTGTTGACCACTATTGCGCTGGATTCAGCCGGCTGCGTCCGCAGTCGCCCGCTCCCAAGCGGCGACCACCGCTTCGTAGGCCTCGTCCGGACCGACTGAGGGGATGCACTGGTGGCCGAGCGCGTTGTACCACTGGTCCTCGCTCGGTGGGGCGGAGGGGAAGACCCACCGGCGTGGGTAGCCTCTGGTCGGGCCGAAGCGCTTGTAAACGTGCGCGGTCGCGGCTCTGATGTGGCCCGCCCCTGCCATCGCCCACAGGTCGTAGAGGTCGCGAGGGGCGTTCCGGGTGGTGTCGCACCAGGCCGTCGTCTTCGCCGCCGCGAACCCTTCCGGGGTGTAGGTCGTCAGCCGAACGCTGCCCAGACCGGTGTAGCGCAGCGACACGTCGCTGGTCTGCCGCGGCCAGGGTGGGTAGTCGCTGCCGTCGATCAGCTGAATGTTCACCTGGACGTCCCCGATCCGGAAGACGCACGCTTCAGTACTAATCCGCGTATCGGACAGCCAGGGCCGGGCTTCGATCTGACCGAAGTTGCGTTCCAGCCCGTCCCGAATGGCCTGGTCGAGGACACCGGCGGCGTCTCTCCGGGGTCCGATCGAGAGCAGGTCGATGTCTTCTGACAGCCGGAGCCCGCTGAGGATGGTGCGGCTCAGCGCTGTGCCTCCGTGGAACACGAATCTCTCGGCGTGCGGCGCGAGCACCTTCAGGACGTGGGAGATGACGAAGTCGTGCTCGATCTGGTCGCGGGCGACCCCGAAGTGCGCCTCCTGCTTGGTGGCGTCTGCTTCGGTGAGATCCCACATGAACTTGAGGCTAACCTGCTCCTCAGGGCGGAGGTAGTGGGCTCACCGTCTGCCACGACCCCGAGCTGTGCGTCGGCGGCCACCTCAACTCTCCTTCGTCAGCGAAGGTACTGGCGAACCTTCTCCTGCAAGACCTTGGTGCGGTTACCGACGAGTCGCAGGAGCCGGTCCTGCTCCGCCATGCCGCCGAGTGCGCCGAGGGCAGCGATGGCCTCAGCGGGCATCCCGCCGAGCTCGGGTCGATCGAGGAGGTCGAGCAGAGTCTCCTCAGGGGTGGTGACGAGGAACCAGCCGAGCCCGCCCCGTTCGAGGCGAGCGTCGAGTCTGTTGACGTCTCTGCGGGTAAACACGACTCGACCACCGCCGGCCTCCAGGGTGATAGGACGGTGCTGTTCGGGGACTGCGATGACGGTGGTGCCGATGGCCCGCGGAATCGCGTGATGGAACCGTGCCGCGCCGATGCCGAACAGGACTGGTACGCGGTTGCCGTAGTGGGCGGTGGCGTATGCCATCGCTGCTTCTTCGAAGTCGGGCAGCCACTTAGTGTCGGCCGCGATGGTGTCGGGCTTGGCGGTGTAGGTACCAGGAGCGATGCGGACGACGTGACCGCGATCCCGCATCCGGATGAGCTCCTTCTCCGGGTTTGCGTACAGGCCTCGGAGCATGATGGGGCGAACCGTCCGCATCGGGGCGGCGGCGATTTCGGCGGGAACGCCATACGTCTTGGCCATCGTTTCACCCCTGTGTGCATGGTACTACCTCTTCGGTAGCTTCATGCATACGATCGGTAAGAATCGCCGGCTCGACACATGCCTCGCACTGCTGAGTTCCCGCGGGCGCCTATGAGACCTCGCCGGTCTGCGGATCGATCAGCTGGCCGTTCTCGTCGACAACCGCCAGCCTTAGCAGCCTCGATTCGTCCTCAGTGATGGCCAGTCCCTTCAGATCAGACTCGAAGGCAGCTCGGCGGCCCTCAACCTGGTCGGTGGCTCGGTGGTGGGCGAACCGAGTTCGTCCCGGCCACGCCTGATGGTGATCGTCACAGTGCTGCTTGACCCGCTTCTGCGTTCGCTCAAGCAGGGACGGCACGACGTAGCGGTGCCACTCCTCGAGTGCGTTGGCGTTGGGGGCCATTTCGATGCTGCGGCGTTGACTGGCGAGCACGCCGATCTCGTGGACGAGGTGCGGGTGGAGTGGCCAGCAGGGTGGGATCATGCCGGCGGCCGGGTCCCAGACGTACTCGTGGTTGAACCAGGTCACGACGCGGTCGTACCAGTCCCAGACGTCCCTTCGCAGGTCGAGGTCCTCACACGTCGCGACGTCCCAAGGCTTCGGAAGCTCATTGTGGTCGCCGAGGAACTCCTTCTCAGTCTCCGTGCCGATGCCGGAGCGCTCGAGTTTCCAGTACGCATTGTCGATCGGTTCGCTCTCCGGCATCGGGAAGCGCCAGACGAGCCGTTCATCGGGCATTGGTCATTCCCCTCGCTCGTCCAGCAGCGAGTGCTTGCGGGCCGCGGCGAGCGCCGCCACCGCACGAGCACCGTCTCCTGGCTCACGTCGCCGGCGTTCGCTGAGCTGGTCGCGGGCGGTCCTTTGCTGATCGAGGAGTGCCCGTCCCGGCTTGCCGTCGATGCAGCGGCGAAGCTCGGCGAGGATGGGCGGGGTGTTCTCGGCGATGACGAGTGCCTGCCGTTCGGGAAGTTGGCGGATCTCTTCCGGTCGCAGGATCGACATGTCCTCACCGCTCGCGGTTCGACCCCCACGGCTGCCCAGCTGCCAGCTGGTTCGGGCGACCCGGGTGGTGCCCACGAGGTCGCTGACCTCCTTGTTGAAGCCGACGTCCTTGCTGCCGCCGAACAGTGCCAGGACATTGGTGAGCCCGAAGATGGCGCGGGCTTCTGTATCTCCAAAGAGCGCGGCGAGCTGGCGCCAGGTCTGGGCCGCGTAGATGATCGAAATCCCCAAGGCTCGTTCGTTGGCCATTCGGGTTCGCAGCGTCGGCAGGGGCGCGGTGGACGGCAGCTCGTCCAGGCAGGCCAGCATCGGTGGGCAGAGTCTCCCCCACGGGCTGGTGTTGGCCAGACGTAGGGCGGTGTCGAGGATGTGCTCGGCCAGCGCGGTCATCAGCGGAGATGCGCTGGCATACGGGTCCTCACGTCCGAGCAGGTAGAACGTGCCCTGGTTGCTGATCACCTGGGCGATGTCGGTGGCCGGTCGGCCGGCGCTGGGGGTGCAGCGCTCGCGGATCGCTGGCTGGAAGAAGAGTGCCATCGCCTGCTGGACGGTCGTGATCGTGTTGGCCGTGGTTCGGTCGTCGCCGTGGATTGCCCCCTGCAGCAGGCCGTGCCAGTGGCCGGCGGCGTGCGGGTGTTCACGAAGGATGTCAGACGGCTCGGCGGTGCCGTGAGGGTTGGCGACCCAGCGCAGGACCTGGTCGAGCCGGTGTCCGACGAGCGCGGCCGCATGGAGATAGCACTGCAGGACCTTGGCCGCCTCGGCGGCATAGAACCTTGCCGCGGCGTCGCCCGACCCGCCGCTGGCAGCTGACCGGATCGTGCCGGCGGTGAACGCCTTGGCCCGCCGCTCTGCGGTGATCGGGTCGACGCAGCCGGCAATCGGGTCCCAGATGAGTTCCGGCAACCCGTCCGCCTGGCCGAAGGGGTCCAGCACCACGCACGGCCGGTTCTCGGTCCTGCGCGCGGTGATCGTGAGCAGCAGGTCGTCGGTCTTGGTGAGAGTCACCAGCGCGGCGCCGGGTGCGGCGAGGAGGGCGGGGGTGAGCAGGTCGAGGGTCTTGCCGGAGCCTTGCGGCCCGATGACTCCGCAGGTGCGGTCCCATGGGCACCACAACTCGCCCGCGTGTGGCTCGGACGCGACACCGATCGGCCAACCGAGTTGGTTCAGGTCACTACGAAGAGCCCGTCTCGCCCTCGGCCTGAGGTTGATGTTCATGAGGCTGTCCGTCGGGCCACGGTCGAAGAAGCCTGCTGCGGCGCGTCCGGAAACCGGTGGCGGAGCCTGGCCTCCCGCGAATGGTTCGACAACTCGTCCGCTGGAAGAGCGACGGGCTGGGTGTCGCTGAGGACGGTTGCCGGCCAGCCGTGCCAGTCCTCATGGCCACGCACTTCGCCGCTGACGGTGATCTCGTCCCCGAGTTCCACGGCGCCCGACCAGGCTCGGCCCGAGATCAGCTTGACGCCGAAGTGGCCGCAGTCGAGGAGGAGGCGGGTGTTGTGCGTTCTGCCGACGAACCCTCGGATGGACCGGACGCCGGTGACAATCCCTGTGACGGTGATGCGGTCCCAGAGCTGGCCGACCGAACCCTGGTCCGACTGGTGTCGTACGGGGATCTGGGTGTGCAAGCCTCGCCGGTGCGCCCGACCCATCTGGGTGGCGACAGCCGTGACGATCGGGGCGAGGTGGTCCGAGTCGACTCTGTCCGCGGCCAGGGCTGCCAGCCGGAACGCGCCCACGAGCCCGTCGGAGTCGACGGTGCGCAGGATGGCGGCGATGATCGCTGAGGCTCGAGCGCGGCCGGCCGGCAGGCAGTTCGCGATCGCGCGTTGGTGGCCGTCCAGAGGTAGGTCGTCCGCCAGTATCGCGTGCACGAGCAGCCTGGTGCCGCGTCGTTCGAAGGAGTCTGAGGTGATCGGGGTCCACCCGCACGCCGCGATCACCCCCCACGAGGTGGCGACGACCTCCTCGGGATCCCAGTCGCGGGGCGCAGGCGCGGCCTTTTCGGGTGCGGGTGTGGCGCTGGTCATCGAGTTCTCCTCTTCTGTGAGGGCGGGTAGAGGTCCGGCCGCAGGACTGAGCGGACTCGGCGGAGCCGGGCGGCTCCGAGGGTTGATCTGGCCTGTTGCGGGGTGGCCATGCCGCGCATGCGTCCCGGACCCCAGCGCCGCAGGAGCAGGACCGTGGCTGAAAGCGCCAGTGTCGCGAGGATCACCTCGACGGCGACGATCCAGCCGACCACGATGGCTGGGCTCGCAGCGGGTGCGGGCGCAGGGTCGAGGCCGGCTGTGACGCGTCCCCTGAGGACGGCGGCGAGGCTGGTGAACAGAGCGCGGCCGCGCGGCCAGGCCCAGCCGCCGCCGGCGGTCCAGTGGGCGATGCTGCGGCCCAGCTGGATGCCGAGGACGGCCAGGGCGAGGGTCGCGGTGGCGGCGCCGGCCGGAATCTCCCAGGTCAACGGATACGGGTCGCGGCGCCTGTCGGTCTGGAGCATGATCGGGCCTTCAGATGTCGATTCCTTGGGCGGGCGGCCGCCCGTCCTCCGGCTTGAGCCGCGTCGCGCCCATCGGCGAGGAGATCGGTGACCAGCGCGGACGTGCTGCCGGTGCGTCGGCGCCGAGAGCCTCCCGGACGGCCGGGTCGGTGTCAGCGGCAATGGTGCGACGGATCGAGTTCCAGGAGCTGGGTGGCACGACCTTGTCGATCAGGCCTTCCAGGAGCCGAGCGGGGTGGTCGCGGTCGGGTGTCGGGTCGGCCTTGAGGGCCCGTTCGAGGGCGATGGTCGCGCTGGCACCGTCCCCGCTGATCCAGGCGGCCATCCCGGCCAGGTACAGAGCCATGTCGGCGCCGAAGGCCGGGCTGGACCGGATGACGCCCTGCCACAGCGCCAGGTGCTGGGTGGCGTTCTCCCGGTTCATGGTCAGCAAGGCGAGGTCGCGGGCACCGGCGTGCTGGACCAGCACGGACAGCCGGATGGCGTCCGCCGGGCTTAGGGCAGCGCCGGGCTCGAGGTGAGGGTCAGTTGCAGAGTGTGAAGTCTCGGGCAGGCCCTTGGTGATCAGTTCGCCGGTGAGGGTGAGGATCGCGTCCTTCTCGACGGGGTTCGGCAGGTCGGCCAGTGCTACGCCGAGCTGGCGGTCGAGTTCGTCGGTGTCGGGCGGGCTGGTGAAGCGGCTCTCGAGGTCGGCGCGGCTCTCGAGTCGCTGCAGGCCGTGGTAGGTCGCTTCCGCGGCGACGTTGCCGTAGGTGTCGATGGTTCCGGAACTGCCGTCGGGGGTGTGCCAGGTGTCGGCGTCGATGAGCATGGTGGAGCAGCCGTCCGGAAGCCAGCCGTCGCAGCGGGCCAGCACCTGCCAGCCGGCTTCCTGGTCTGCGGTGTAGGCGATCGCGAAGCCGTCGGCGTCGGGGAAGCGGTCCCAGATCCGGTCCAGAAGGCCTTCGACACCGTCTGGTTCGCGGACGTCGGCCAGGTCGACGCGGGCCGTGACCTCGATCCGTCCGGCCTGGATTGCCGAGACGACCAGCGACTCCTCTGGGGTGAAGCCGACCAGGTATGGGATCAGCTGGGCAGCCTCCCCCGGCGAGGTGATCCGCAGGACGGCGGGCTGCGTGCGTTCCATGGTGGAACCTCCGTGGTTTGAGGTGGCTTCGGGCGGGTCAGTCGGTGAGGTTGCCGACCCGCCAGAACTGGTAGAGGTGGTGGTTGGCGAAGTCGGTGTAGTGGTAGATCCGGACGCCGCGTCCGCGGGCTTCCCAGCTGGTGTGGTGGGCAGGGTTGAACACGACCATGACGTGACCGGCCTGGTTGGGTCCGCGCCAGGTGTTGGTGAATACCAGGTCGCCGGGCCTCTCCTGGCCGGGGCGGACGCGGAAGGCGTTCTTGTGCGCCCACAGCCGCATCGACTCGGCGGTGCGGGGCAGTCGGATGCCGGCCCGGCGGAACATCGCTCCGACGAACCCGGAGCAGTCGTAGCCGTCCGGCCCGGTGCCGCCCCACACATACGGCGTGACCTTCTGGGTGGCGGCCCAGGCGAACATCCTCGCCACCCTTTCGGAGGCGAGGGGGGGCAGGTTGAGGTTGCCGTCGCCGAGCGCGTCGCCGCAGTCCTCGCGGTCACCGGCTACGACGATGCCGCCGCCGCGGCCGGCGTAGCTCCACGCGTAGTACAGGACGTCGTTGCGGTAGGACAGTGAGTGGTTGTAGGCCCACAGTGCCTTGAGGACGCCTTGGGCTCCGCGGGTCACGCCCGCGGCGACCAGGTAGTTGGCGGCGGAGAAGATCGAGTCGGCGTCGTTGTGGATGTCGCGGCGTCCGTCGTGGTTGCCGTCGACCCCGTAGGCGGCGAAGGTGCCCGGCATGAACTGCATCACGCCCTGAGCGCCGGCCGAACTGGTGGTGTTGTTCCGGCCGTGCCGGGTCTCGGCCATGCCGATCCCGGCCAGCAGCTCCCACGGCAGCCGGTACTCGCTGGCCGCCGCCAGGTAGAGCTTCTTCACTCCGGCCGGGATGGTCTGTGCGGGGCTGGTCAGTGACTGGTGGCGGGGTGAGCCCCACTTTGGCAGTTCGAAGCCGACGCCGCCCTCCTCGCCACCGGTGACGGTGACGTTGGTCTGGTCGGGGTAGGCCGAGCAGGGGTCGATCCGGACCTGTTCGGCGACGGCGGGTGCGACGATGGTGGTGGTGATCGCCACGGCGCCGATCGGGACGCCGACAACCACCGCCAGTAGCGGGGCGAGCAGCCAGGCGAGGAGCTTCATGGCTGGGCTCCGAGCAGCGCCTGGCTGGTGAACGCAATTTGCCGCTCCGCCGGATGGAGCACGGTCTGAACTTTGTGCAAGCTCTCCCCCACGATCCACAGGGCCCGTCCGGGTGCCTGGCGGCACCAGTCGGTGACGATGTGGACGGCGATGTCGGGCAGTCCGAGGAGTGCCTGGAGTTCGTCAGCGACACCCTGGTCCTGGCCGTGCAGGATCTTGGTGTCGGCGAGGTGGAGCATGTCCTTGGCGATCGCGGCAGCCTGCGAGCCGACGTCGCCCGCTGAGAGCAGGTCGGACGGCTTGTGGGCGATCGCGAACTGGATGTCACCGTCCCGCCGGGACAGCCGAAGGTCGGCGTCGAAGCTCTTCACCGCCTCAACCCCGAGCCTCAACTGCTTCCATGACTCGTCGCGGATCACCACCCGCATGTCGCCGGGATCGGCGATCTCGCGCATCGCCCGGCCCCACGAGTTGAGGCACATCAGAGCCATCCCGACGGCCTCGTCCCCGAGCGGCTCCAACCGGGACAGGGACAGGGACTGGATCGGTGCCGTCCAGTCGAGCGCGATCGTGGTGTGGGCGTCGAACAGGCCGCGGAGGCTGCCGCCGACGAGTTGGCCGAGCGCGTCGCGCAGCAGGCGGGTCTCGTCAAGGAAGTGGCGCAGCGACGCGTAGCGGCACGCCTCGACCAGAACGGCCGGCGGGTCATCGAGCAGGCGCCACAGCTGCGGGATGGTGGTCTCCACCAGGCGGGTGTTGCCCGTGCTGTGCCCGGTGAGCAGCCGTAGCGCGGCGTCGAGCACGGTCTCCTCGGACGGGCCGAACGGGACGGGCCGGTCGCCGATCTTCTGGGAGCCGACCAGGCCGCGCAGCAGGGTGAGCCAGCGGGCGAACACGATCGCCGAGCGACGTTGCACCTCGGCGGCGTGGAGGGCGTCCCAGCCCTGGCCGAGGGGCCCGAACGCGAGCGGGTTGATCCGAGCCGGCAAACCCTGTCCGATGGCTATCGGGGAGACCCCAAGGGCTCGGCAAAGGGGCTCGTACTCGTCCTTGGGGTCGCCGACGATCAGCGTACGGTAGCCGAATCCCATCATCCGCAGGCAGAACGCCTTCACGGTTGCCGACTTGCCCATGCCCGGCTTGCCGAACGCGAACAGGTTCGGATTGGACACCGGGATGGCGGGGTCCAGCACCCAGCCGTTCGGGTCGGCGAAAAAGGAGGCCCGGGAGAAGTAGTCGATGCCCATCTGGGCTCCGCGCGGCGGCAGGCTCGGGCTGGCGACCAGCGGCCACAACACCGGCGCCTGGTCGGACGTCATCCGCCACACCGAGGCCGGCACCCGCGCCGGCGACCATCCCCGGTTCGCACGCCG